>OCVV012886749.1_pt1 | contig 35826 bp, 27 predicted proteins | sample 1539721 | NCBI WGS metagenome assembly OCVV01 (sample SAMN02144230, study PRJEB22623) | gut metagenome | biome: sheep rumen | host: Ovis aries | place: New Zealand | reverse complement strand
CATGCAAAGAAGGGCGGTGGCCAGATTCTCATTGCGACGGCGGGCCGCGGCTACTACCAGGAATGGGGCAAGCCGGCGGTGGAACTGAAGCCCGGCGACGTGGTGAACATTCCGGCTGGCGTCAAGCATTGGCACGGTGCTGCCCCGGATTCCTGGTTCCAGCATTTGGCGATTGAAGTTCCCGGCGAAGGAACAAGCAACGAATGGCTTGAGCCCGTGAGCGACGAAGACTACGGGAAGTTGAAATAGGCCTATCGAAAGGCTTTGGCTCAGTTATCGTCTGCGCCGTAGCCTTCCGTAGTGGTAGTCGGTTTGTTACAACGATCTGTGGCGAATACGGTGTTTTTAAAGCAGGTGCTTCGGGTATAGCAACATCCGAGACTGTTATTCGCGGTTTTTTCGCATTCGCATGCAATACCGTCTCCGTTATTGTCGTCGTCGGCTAGATCTCCGTTGGCGCAAGCGACCATGAATCCTTCTTGGTGGTAATTTTTGTTGATGCAAAGCTGTAACGAATTATGGCATTTTCCATAATAGGTTCCAGCTGCATTGCAAGAAACGTGCTGGGTTCCTGCCGTCAAGTCGATGTAGAAAGGATGTACGCGATCTTCAATCGTGGATGCTGTGTGATCGGTGAAATCGTAGCCTGTTACTTGCTTGAGTGTGCGAGTGTCATTGAGTTTTTTTGTTGTGTAAAAATCTCTGAAAGGCGGATAGTCCGGATCTTCTTCCTGAAGGACTGCTTTGCAACGTTCCGCGTCGTAGCACGGGTTATAGTCGGAATTCATGTTTCCGTCAGATCCCGCGCAAGGGTCGCAGCTAGAGCATTGAGAAATGTCGCATCCATATTCTTTGCGATCGGCAGCAGCGTCTATTTGGCAATCGGCGGGGCACTTGTAATTGTCTTTATCAAGAGGGTCGTATGGGTTGATAAGCTTTTTCCAAAGACCGTTTACGCATCGGCTCATGATGGCGTTGTTATTAATGTCGTTATCGCATTTGAGGTCGCCGTCTCTGCATTCCCCGCAGATAGGCTTGTCGGCGCGGCACGAAACGCTTCCGCAAAAAGTCAGAGCCTTTTTGGATTCGCCAGCGACACATTCAAAAATCGTTCCGTTGCCTTCGTCGTCATTGATGCAAGTGTGTCCGTAATTGGTGCATTCCCCGCAGGTGCCGTCACGCTGGTCGCAAGAATTTTCTCCGCAACTTTCTGTTACCTTTTTCCCGTTTTCGCAACGGGTGACAGTTGCCTTAAAATTTTTGTCTTCGGTGCAACTTGATGCGTTGTCGAGGCATTCACCGCAGTCGGTCCCTTTTTCATTGCACGATACCGTATTGCATGAGCGGTTGACAAGTACTCCTTTGGTGCATTCCTTGACGATGCCGATTCCCGTTGGGCTGTTGGAACAGGTACTTTTAAAGCTTTCGTCGCAGTCGGTTTCTGCGGATGAAATCTCGTTTGCACATTTTTTTGTCACCGTGTTGCAAACGGAACCGATGTCGCAAATTTCATCGCTGCAAACGCAAATCCCATCTTTTTCGCTTCCGCCAGAGGCTTTGCAGAGCTCTGCAAATTGAAGAAGCTCTTCTTTAGATGCCGAAGAATTTAATGTGCCGCTGTCGGAAGAATTTTTTGTGCTGCTCGAAGAAAGGTCTTTGGAAGAGTCTGCACTAGGAATCTGATACCAGTTTTGCTTGAGGCACAGGTATGAGTCGCCTGGATTCTTGACATAGACGGTATCCCCTTCGTTATTGTCTGTGCATGCACCGAGTTCATAAATAGAATTGACTTCTGTTACAACTTTTCTGTCGTTTGAAGAATTGTCTCCGCAGGCAAGGATCAGCAGGGCGATAGAAAAGAATGCAGAAAATAAAATGAATCTTTTATTTCGGTTCATACAGGGGTGCTCCGAGAAATTTTAGGTTTTGGGGAAATATAGCATTTGTTTTAAAACGACAAATCCTGGAGCCTTCCAGGATTTGTGTTCATCCGTTTTTTAGAACGGTTAATCGTTCTTTTCGTCATGGACGAATGCATCGATCGCGTCAAGCGATTCCTGCGAAAGGATGTGCTCCATTTTGCAGGCATCTTCGTTTGCATTTTTTTCGCTGACGCCGAGTTTTAAAAGCATAGACTTTAACAAAAAATGTCTGGCGAGAATTTTGGCAGCTGTCTTTTTGCCAATCGGAGAAAGGGAAACTCCCGTATAAGGTTCCTGAATCACAAGGTCAAGCTTTTTGAGTTCATTCATCGCTTTGTTGACAGACGGCATTTTCACGGAAAGACGCGTGGCGATATCTTTGACGTGTGCCGTTCCTTTGTTTTCAAGACAAAGAATGTGGACCATTTCTAAGTAATCTTCGAGGCTCTGAGAAAGCTTCAACGGTTGTGACATCTGTATTCCTTATTAGTTAGCTTGAACTAAGTATAATAAAGTGCTTTTAAAAAGGCAAGACTGCTAATTTTTGAAAACATCGCGCGCATTGCCCGATATAGAGATATTTTAAGAATGTGGTTGGTAACAAAAGGAATGTCGATGAAAACGCGAATTCTTCTTTTTGCGCTTGCTTCCAGCCTGTCGCTCTTTACTTCTTGCGGGTCGGAAGGGGATTCCCCGTCTGCGCCTCCGTATAGCGATTTAGTAGGAATTTCTTCGAGTGAATTTTTGTCGTCGAATTCCCTAGAACTATCTTCTTCAAGTTCTGAATCGTGGATTTCGTCGAATAGCGTTTCTTCCGCTTCGGAAGTCTTTGAGTCATCGTCTTCGTCGCTGGATTCGATGCCGATGCTTTCTTCCCATTCAGAGTCTTCTTTGACGTCTTCGTCGTCTTCCGCAGTGGTTTTTGTGCTATCTTCGTCTTCGAGCTTGGCATCTTCTTCGTCAAGAGAAATGCTTTCGAGTTCGGAAAATTTTTCTTCCGCTTTGGAGTCTTCTTCGTCTTTTTGGCGGTATTCGAACGGTGAATATATTCTCGGGGCCGATATTTCGCGCTTTCAAGAATATGAAGCCGCCGGGATCTCTTTGTATGATACCGATGGAAAAGAAAAATCGATTTTTGAAATTTTGCGGAATCACGGTTTTAACTATATCCGCTTAAAAACCTTTGTGGCGCCGCAAGCGCCTTATGGGTATGCGGCAAGCGGCTGTGACGTGGCGAATGCGTATGGAAATTTTCCGTTTGCGGGCAAGGATAGTCTGATTTCTTATGCCAAGCGCGTTAAAGAGGCAGGTTTTGGCTTGCTGGTGGATATTCATTACAGTGATAATTGGGCCGATCCCGGCAAACAGCATGTACCTTATCCGTGGAGAAACATCACGAATGCCGATGAGATGGCGGATTCCGTGTATGCTTACACGTATGATTTGATATCGTCTTTGCAGGCTGCGGGAGCTTTGCCCGATATGGTACAGGTCGGCAATGAAATTACAAACGGCATGATTCGCCATATGCCGTCTTCGGATTGTTGGGGCAGTGATACTGTTGCTCTTAGTTTGTCTGTAAACGGAGGCATGGGGACTTCGCAAGGTGTGCAGAATACGGCAAAGTATTTGAAGAGCGGCTTTGCCGCCGTCAAGGCGGTTTCGAGTTCCATTGTGACGATGGCGCATATTGAAAGCCCGCAGAATACATCTACGGTGGAATGGTGGCTAAAGTCGATGGTTCAAAATCAGGGCGTGAATTTTGACGTGATGGGATTTTCGGCGTATGAGTCTTATTCGCACGGAAATCCTTCGACGTGGAAATCTTTGATCCAGAATCTTTCCAAAACCTATTCCGGAATGAAGTTCGTGATTGCGGAATTCAACGGTGGAAATTCGGATGGCTCTTATGATTACGATGATGCCCGCTATGAAACTCTCGATGCGATGAAGAATACGGGTGCAAGCCTCGGGGCGTTCTTTTGGGAACCGGCTTCGGGAGGCGCCTGGGGAGAATCCATGTTTGAATGGGGAAGCATGACTCTGGCTGCGAAAGGGAAGGATTTTGCGGAATTCGATGCTTTTGTGAAAAAATGGGGACTGCTGTGAAAAGAACGGCCAAGGGTTGATGCTTTAGAGGGTCTTTGGCACGTGCCAGGGAATTTGGCGGAGGCATGACGATCGAAATTTTTTTATTGTTGTCTTATGAAAAAAATTTCTTTTGCCGCTTTAGCTTTTTGCTTATCGATTTCTCCACTTTTTGCGGAAGAAGACGAACCGATGGATTCGGAAGAACGTTTGACGGCTCAGGAAGAAGATCTTCGCCTGGTGCAGGAAACGTATGACAAGCGTATCAACGAAGTGATGGAAACTTTGAACGAAAAGGATTCGTCCGCATTCTTTAATGCGCGTGCTGCCGGTGAGTATGTGACCTGGAAAGATTTTGGCGTTGAAATGCCGACCCTTCGCATGTTCACCATTAAAGAAGTTCCGTATGGCTATACGCTCAAGAGCAAAAGAAATGCTCGCGAAACAGTGACGGTTCTTGTATATACGCGTGATGACGATCTGTATTACAAGTATACCATCGGTAAAGGCGTTTCGAATGACTTTAGCCGTATGATTGATGCCATTTTTGAATCGGACGGAGAAACGACGGCACGCGAAGGAACGCCTTGCAACAGCAAAGCGGTTTCGTGCCTCGGCGGATACGAAAAGGGCACTCCGGGTAAGAACAAAAAGTAATTCGACAAAATTTTTACGAGGGAATGTTATGACAGCAGAACTTGGATCGATTGGAACTCCGCTTAGCTCGAGCGCAACGCGCGTTCTTTTTTGCGGAGCAGGTGAACTCGGCAAGGAAGTCATCATTGAAATGATGCGCCTTGGCGTCGAAACGATTGCCGTAGACCGCTACGCAAACGCTCCGGGTATGCAGGTGGCACACCGCAGCCATGTAATCAATATGCTCGACGGTGCAGAACTTCGCCGCGTAATTGAAATGGAAAAGCCGGATTACATTGTTCCGGAAGTCGAAGCCATTGCGACGCCGACTCTTGTGGAACTCGAAAAGGAAGGCTACAACGTAATTCCGACCGCGATGGCGACGCGTCTGACGATGAACCGTGAAGGTATTCGTCGCCTTGCCGCAGAAGAACTCGGAATCAAAACCTCTCCGTACCGCTTTGCCGATACCGAAGAAGATTTCAAGGAAGCTGTAAAGGCTGTGGGAATTCCGTGCGTCGTGAAACCGGTCATGAGTTCTTCTGGTCACGGACAGAGCACGGTCAAAAGTGAAGCGGATATCGATAAGGCTTGGCAGATTTCCCAGACCGCAGGCCGTACGGGAAAACCTTCTCGCGTTATCGTCGAAGGCTTTGTGCCGTTCGACTATGAAATTACGATGCTCACGGTGCGCCATGTGGGCGGTACGAGCTTCCTTGAACCGGTCGGTCATCACCAGGTGAGCGGCGACTATCAGGAATCTTGGCAGCCACAGCCGATGAGTTCCCACGTGCTGGAACAGGCGCATGATATTGCGAAGAAGGTGACGGATGCTCTCGGCGGACGCGGTATTTTTGGCGTAGAACTTTTTGTTTGCGGTGAAGACGTGCTCTTTAGCGAAGTGAGCCCGCGCCCGCATGATACCGGCATGGTGACGCTCATCTCCCAGGATCTTTCGGAATTTGCGTTGCACGCACGTGCGATTCTCGGACTTCCGATTCCGAACATCGCATTCCGAGGCCCGTCCGCTTCCAAGGCGATTGTGCTGGAAGGAGAATCGGACAAGGTGCGTTTTAGCAATCTCGCCAAGGTTCTCGAAACTCCGGATACGGGTATCCGCCTGTTCGGTAAGCCGCAGATTGGCGGCCACCGCCGTATGGGCGTTCTGCTTGCCCGTGCGAACTCCGTTGAAAAAGCGGTGGAAACGGTGAAGGAAATGCGCGAAAAGCTTCGCGCCGATCTGTAAGAACATTTTGGAAAGGAGGGCTCATGCCCGCTCCGCGTAAGTTACTGTTGTTGGACTCGTTTGCACTCGCGTTCCGCATGTTCTATGCGTATGCGAAAAATCCTTTGGTGAACAAGGATGGCTTGGATGTTTCCCTGGTACACGGTTACTGGGGGGCGGTACTCCGCATTCTCGCCAAGCACAAGCCGACGCATTTTGCGATTGTAACGGATGTGGGCGCCCCGACGTTCCGGCATGAACTTTACCCGGAGTACAAGGCGAATCGCGGCCCGATGCCCGAAGAAATGGCCAAACAGATGCCGCTTCTCGAAGAGATTATCCGGGCGAGCGGTCTTCCGTTGCTTTCGGAAAAGGGTTACGAAGCCGATGACGTCATGGCTGCCGCTGCGGAAGTCGCCTACAAGGAAGGTTTTGAACAAATTCTTTTGGTGACAAAGGATAAGGACCTTTCGCAGGTGGTGAATGACCGCATTCACCTTTTCCATTTGGAAAAGGGCGCTGACGGCATTGACTTTGGACCGGAACAGGTGAAAGAAAAGTATGGCGTTCCGCCGGAACAGATCCGCGATTACCTCGCGTTGATGGGAGATTCTTCCGATAATGTTCCGGGGGTTGCAAAGGTTGGCCCCAAGACCGCCGTACAGCTTTTGCAGGAATACGGCTCGATTGATAATTTGTACGAAAATCTCGACAAGATCACCAAAAAAGGCTTGCACGATAATCTGGAAAAAGGCAAGGAAAACGCTTTCCTTTCGCGTGAACTGGTGACAATCCAATCGGCACGCGGATTTAAGGGAACGACTGCGGAACTTGAATTTAAAGGCATTGAAAGCGATGCCATGGCAAAGATTTTTAAGGAGAATGAAATCTTTAGCCTGATTCGATTGCTGGAAGATGTTCCGTCGAAGGCTGGGTTTTCGGAAGAGCTTCCGAAGCGGAATGCGAAGCCGTTTGAAACGGTTGTCGTTCGCACGACCAAGGCTTTTAAGGAAATGATGGAAGCGGTCGAAGGCTCTCCTTCGCCTGCGATTTCTGTGATGTATGACGGTTCCGGTCAGATGGAAACGCGTATTTCGGGCGTCGCCTTTGCTACGGAACCGGATAAAGGTTTTTACGTGCCACTCGGTCATACGGATGACATGGGAATTCCTTTGAACAATATCGATACGGAATATTTTTCGGATTGGTTTGTTCCCGCCTTTACGATTGCGAAAAAGCCGTGGCGCATGTTCGGTGCCAAAAGTGCTTTGCATGTACTTTCCTGGTCGATGGATGAACGCGTGGAACCGTATCAGGTTTTAGATGCCCAGATCGGAGCGTGGCTTGTTTCCCCGGGTGAATCCAAGTATGAACTCGAAGAACTTTCCATGCGTTACGTGGGCAGGGAAGTTCCGGCCAAAGAAAATTGGGTCGGTCACGGAAAAAATGAAATTGAATTTTGCCGGGTTCCTGTCGAAGACGCTGCGGAATATGCGGCGCAGACGGCTGCTGCGATCTATGAGCTTTGGAATAAAATTCAAGAAAAACTGGAACAGAACGGTTTGCTAAAGCATTTTGAAGAAACGGAAATGCCGATTCTTAAAGTGCTCTTTAACATGGAAGAAAACGGGGCTTCTGTCGATTTGAAGTCCCTGAAATCCCTGTCGGAAGATTTTGCCGTTCGCATTGAAAAAACGGAAGAACTGATTTACCAGCTTTCGGGTGGAAATCCGTTTAACATTAGCTCTCCGAAGCAACTCGCCGAAGTTCTTTACGACGATTTTAAGCTTAAGGTCTTGAAGAAAACGGCGACTGGCCGCAGCACGGACAGCGCGGTTCTCGATCGCCTTTTGAACGAATTCGACCTTTCGGAACAGGAAACACTTTTTATTCAGTCGATTCTGAATTACCGCGAACTGAAAAAGCTTCAGAACACTTACGTGGAAGTGCTTCCGACGCTCGTGAACAAGGAAACGCACCGCATCCACACGAACTTTGTGCAGTGGGGAACGGCGACGGGTCGCCTTTCGAGCCGTGATCCGAACTTGCAAAATATCCCGATCCGTTCTGAAGAAGGGAAAAAGATTCGAGCCGCGTTTGTCCCGGAAGATCCGGCTCATAACGTGATTCTTTCTGCGGACTATTCGCAGATTGAGCTCCGCATGCTCGCCCATTTGAGTGAAGACGAAAAGCTGATTGAAGCGTATAACAGCGGCATGGACATTCACGCTCTGACGGCTTCTGCGGTCTTTGGAAAGGATCCGTCGGAAGTGACAGCGGATGAACGCCGCCGTGCGAAGGTGGTGAACTTTGGCGTTCTCTATGGCATGACGCCGTTCCGTCTTTCACGCGATTTGCACATTCCGATGGGCGAAGCGAAGGCGTTTATCGACGGCTACTTTAACCTTTACCGCGGCGTGGAAGCGTACGTGGAAAAGATTAAACATTTTGCGCATGAACATGGTTATGTGGAAACGATTTCCGGTCGCCGTCGCGCTATTTTAGGCATCGATTCGAGCGACCGTACCGAATGCCAGATGGCGGAACGGATGGCGGTGAATACGCCTGTGCAGGGAAGCGCTGCGGATTTGATCAAGACGGCGATGATTCGAGTCGCTAAGCGGATCGAAGAAGATTCCCTGCCGCTCACGATGATGCTCCAGGTGCACGATGAACTTGTGTTCGAATGCCCGAAGGACCGTGTTGAAGAAATGGGAAAAATCGTGCAGAGCGAAATGCAGAGCGCAATGGAATTGAAGGTTCCGCTTGTCGCTTCTGTCGGTTACGGTGCGAATTGGTTAGAGGCTCATTAGGCTTCGGTAAAGAATGCAGGGAGCGTTCCTTCTGGAAGTTCAATGCATTCTTTTTTGATTTCGAGCGGTTGACGCTTGATCAAAAATTCCAGACGCATGGCGTCGTGTTTTGTCTCTAGTTCAAAAACTTTGAGAATTTTTTCCGGAGGGAACGCCTTGGTGAACTTGGCGCCCTTCCCGGATTTGTGCGCTTCGAAACGTTTTTGTACGTCTGTCGCATAACCGGTGTAAATCCGGTCGCCTTTGCAAAGCAACATGTAGACGTAATGCGACATGCTGCAAAGTTAAAACTTTTAGACGAGTCCGATTCTCTTGAAGTGCTTTTTCATGGCGCGGCGTGCGATAAGCGATCCGATGAACGAACCGATGAATCCGCCGATATAAATAGCGACGATTGGCCAGTTCGAAGAGCTGAGCTTTTCCAAAAAGTCGATGTAAGCCTGGTCCGCCATTTGACTCGTTTTACCAAGATGCTCGTCTTGCAAGAAGTTTCGAAGTAAAACAAGAATCTTGTCATAGTGCCTTCGCGGGGAGACCCGCGGAGGTTTTTCTGTTTTTTTGCAAAAAGAAGAATCCGATTTTTTTATCTTTTGCAAAAAAGAATCCGTTTTTGAAAAAAGGTTTTGGGTATGAAAAAAATATCTGCATTGATTTGCTTGATGGCGGCTCTCGCTTTTGCCGAAGGCTCTGTATGGGAAAGCACTCCCGATTTCTCCAATTCAGAATCTGCCACTTTGGAAACCTCTGCGTCAGAAGCTCCGGCTGTGGAATCTTCGACGCTTGCCGCTCCTGTGGCAGAAAAAACTTTGCCTACCACAAAACAAACTGCGCCGCGGATCGCGAACCCGAAGGAACACCGTGGCTTTTACAGTAATTTCGGTACGGGCTTTTCGTATGTCAATTTCCATACGGAACAAGTAGATGGCAATGACTACGAGGAAGCGAGCTTTAAGGGCTTTACCTTCCCGTTTATGGATTTCCGCTTTGGTGTTGGCGTTGCAAATTTGCTCGTTTTTTATACAGAGTTCAATATTGCGGTTTATTCTGGCGAAGCAAATGATACCGAGATTTACTGTGATTCTGATGGGGATTGCGATGTCGACAAGGGCTCTGACGACAATTCGATTATGGCGCGTTCGTATATTGGCTTTGGAACGTCGATTTATCCGTTCCGCGATACAAGCTCTGCTTTGAATGGCTTCTTCTTGGGAGGATCGATCGGTTATGGTGCCGATGCCGTGTATGGAGCTGATCTAGAATCTGTCGATTCCGAAGTGAATGTGGATTGGGGCTTTACGGTAGAAATTGGTAAAGACTGGTGGGTGAACGATCATCTCTCGATCGGTCTCAGTGCGGCGTATTTCCATGCGTCGCCGAAGGTCAATGTAACGGGCAGCGACAACGGCATTGACGGTTTCCACATCCTGTTCCGTTTGACGCGAGGCTAAGATGAAGACTCTCCTCCGAATGGGCCTTTGCGCGGCTCTGCTTTCCTCCGTCGCCTTTGCCCGTAATCCGCATGAGCACCGGGGCTTTTACTTTAGCGCGGGCATCGGTCCTGCTTATCATTCTTTTTCGGCAAGCTCTTCTTCGTCTAGCTATCGCTACCGCTGGAATGAGTATACTGCCGAATATGACTATTTCTGGGAATCGGAAAAAGAGGAAAACTCCTATAATGCGTTTGTCTTCCCGGCGATTGATTTCCGCTTTGGAAAATCCATCGGGAATTTGATTGCGTTATACTCCACGTTTGATTTTATGTTTGACACGGACAACTGGGAATGCTTACGTGAAGAACAGAGCGATGTTTATGGAAAAACTTCAGAAATAGCGGACTCAGAAAATTCGATAATGTTTTCTGGTGGAGCGGGCCTCGGGTTTGAAGTCTATCCATTTTTGAATCCGAATTCGGTGATGCGCGGTTTCCATATCGGGGAATCGACCTCTGTCAACGGGATGTTTCTCGATGCTGTCGGCGATGTGTCTGAATGGGGCGGTGTCTTTTTGGCCAATCGCATTAACGTGGGTATGGACTGGTGGGTGAGCGATACCTGGTCTTTGGGCGTTGAATTTTCTTATACCTATTTCGGTGTCATCGAAGTGGATTCCGACGATGACCCGGACCGACATTTGTTCCGTCTGATGTTCCGTTTCACACGCGGATAAAATTTTTTCAAATACAAAATCAAACAAAAAAAATCCCGGGTCTTAAAGACTCGGGATTTTTCAAATCAGAATGGGAAGCTAGAGATTAGGCTTCTTCTTCAGACTTCTTGGACTTCTTGGCCGGAGCAACAGCTTCACCGATGGTGGTGCCGTTTTCGCCCGGCTTGTGGGAATCCATCCAAGCCTTGAGCTCAGCGGATTCACGGTTCTTGAAGTAGTCCACCACAGAGAGATAGATCTTGCGGTTGTTCTGGTCGATTTCGGTCACGACAGCCGGAACTTCGTCGCCGACCTTGAAAGCGTCTGCCGGAACCTTGATGTATTCAGCAGTGAGCTTGGAGACCGGGATGAAGCCTTCGAGACCGTTCGGGAGTTCCACCACGACGCCACGGTCGAGGAGACGAACGATCTTGCCCTTCACTTCGGAGTCAACCGGGAAAGCCGTTTCGACGGAATCCCACGGGTCTTCGGTGAGGTGCTTCATGGAGAGGGAAATGCGACGCTTTTCCTTATCGACAGCGAGAACGACGCATTCGACCTTGTCACCCTTCTTGACCATTTCGGACGGGTGATTGATCTTCTTCGTCCAGGACATGTCGGAAACGTGGATAAGGCCGTCAACGCCGTCCTTGATTTCGACGAATGCGCCGAAGGAAGCGAGGTTGCGGATTTCACCCACGACGCGTGCGCCCGGAGGAAGTTCGTCATCGATGTGTTCCCACGGATCTTCTTCGAGCTGCTTCAAGCCGAGAGAGATACGTTCCTGTTCTTCTTCGACCTTGAGCACGACAGCTTCCACTTCCTGGCCAACGGCGAGGATCTTGGACGGGTGCTTAACGTGCTGAGTCCAGGACATTTCGGAAACGTGGATGAGGCCTTCGATGCCATCTTCGAGTTCGACGAATGCGCCGTAATCGGTGATGGAAACAACCTTACCCTTCACGACCATGCCTTCCGGATAACGGGCGGCAACGTCCTTCCACGGATGCGGCTTGAGCTGCTTCATGCCGAGAGAGATACGTTCCTTCTTGTCGTTGAAGTCGAGAACCATGACTTCCACTTCGTCGCCGAGCTTGACGATTTCAGACGGATGGCTGATACGCTTGTAGCTCATGTCGGTGATGTGGAGGAGGCCGTCTACGCCGCCGAGGTCAATGAATGCACCGAAGTCGGTGATGTTCTTGACGATACCCTTGCGGACCTGACCCTTTTCGAGAGTGTCGAGGACCTTGTCGCGCTGGCTGTTGCGCTGTTCTTCGAGAACGACGCGGCGAGACACGACGATGTTGCGACGAGCCTTGTTGACCTTGATAACCTTGAGGTCGAAATCCTGACCGATGAGGGCGTTGATGTCCGGGATCTGACGGAGGTCGATCTGGGAGCCCGGGAGGAAGGCGTCGATACCGAAGAGGTCGACAACCACGCCGCCCTTGATGCGCTTCGTGAGCGTACCACGAACAATTTCGTTGTTTTCGAAAGCCTGGTGAATACGTTCCCAAACGCGCACGAAGTCAGCCTTCTGCTTGGAGAGAACGAGACGACCGTCGTCGTCTTCGAGCTTTTCGATGAAAACTTCGATTTCGGAACCGACTTCAGGAACTTCACCTTCCTTGAATTCGTTGCGAGAGATAACACCTTCGGACTTGAAGTTCACGTCGACGAGCACTTCCTGGTCGTTCACCTGGCTGATCTTGCCGGTGACAACCTTGCCCGCTTCGAGGCCTTCCATGCCAGCATAAGCTTCTGCGGCTTCGTTCGTGCCGATGGAACCGAGTTCCTTTTCAGCTTCGAGGATTTCTTGGAGGTCTGCGTCTGTACCGAATTTGAGTTTTGTAGACATATGTTAATTGGGTTGTGGAAAAGAGATCGAGGCTACGCCACTACACCTACGCGGTCTTCGATCTTCTTTACCTGTTGTTCAATTGAGAGCTGTGTAGTGTCAATTTCGATGGCGTCGTCCGCTTTCTTGAGCGGAGCGGTGGCGCGGCTGGAATCAATCCGGTCGCGTTCTGCCAAATTCTTCTCGATTTCTTCGAGCGTCATCGCAATGCCCTTTTGCAGGCATTCCTGGTAGCGACGTTCGGCGCGAACCTTCAGGTCCGTAACGAGGAAGAACTTAAAATCTGCGTTTGGAAATACGACTGTACCGATATCGCGACCGTCGAGAATGCAACTGCGTTCGCTTGCGATTTCGCGCTGCCACTGGGTGAGGACGGACCTGACCTCGGGGATTGCGCTGTACGGGCTGACCGATTCCGAAACCTGCTTGCCACGGATTTCCTTTTCGCGGTTTACACCGTTGATGACGATCTGGTTGTTGTCGTCAAAACGAATCTTGGTGGACTGGAGGAGCTGGTCGATGCCCGCCTTGTCGGTCGGCGCAATATTCTTTTCGAGAGCCGCAAAAGTAATGGCTCGATACATGGCCCCGGTATCTAAATAAGTGAGACCGAGATCCTTGGCGACGATCTTTGCAGTTGTGCTTTTGCCAGTTCCGCTCGGACCGTCGATGGCGATAATAATATGCTTTTTCGTATTCAAGATTTGCCAAATATAGCTATTTGGCAAAATACTTCAACGTTAAAAATCGGAAGTAGCACCGCTTTCGTCCGGTCCATAGTAACCGTCTTCTTCGATATTCGAATTTTCCGGTTCAAAGACCTGGGAAGGCTGTTCTTCTTCCGAGCTATAGCTGCTTTCAGAAGAGTAGGAGTCTTCAGAAGATCCTTCGGACGTGTAGGTGGCGGTCGTTTCGACTTCTTCCGGAGCGCGGAGTTCGCCCGTGCTGCCGTACTTGCGCTTTTCGTCTTCGGTCAACTTGTTCGTGATGACTTCAACTTCCGGTTCCTTGCTCGCTTCCTCTTCTTCGCCGGCCATAATGCGCTGACCGCGTTCCAAGGTGCGCTTGATACGATCCTGACGCATTTGTTCGAGGTTCGTGCCGACCTTCTTTTCGTCTTCCGAAACGATGTACTTCTTGTTGAAGTCGTCGAGAACTTCCTTGATGCCGATCAGACGGCCCTTACCGTCGACTTTCCACGGCATGCGCTTCAATGCGGAAATGCGGAGACGGCTTGCGGCGACGCGGTATTCTTCTTTCATCAGACCGCTTTCGTCCGTAATTTCTTCCGCTTCGGATGCCGTTACAAATTTCAAAGCTTCCGGCCAGCGTTCCGCCTGGGAATTGACGGTGAAGCCGACAAGAGCGTCGTTGATTGCAGTCGGATCGTCTGGCTGGACGCTTGCGCATCCGACGAGACATGCAAAAATCAAACCCAATGCCATCTTTTTCATCTCAAATCCTCCGAGATAACAATTCGGGTAAAAAATATAAACAAATTGCGAAACAGTTAGACTCGTTTTTGTAAAAGTTACAGATTCCTTGCATAGGAATTTCTATCATTACGCATATGAGCGAATTCAACGAAAATGCAGATATTTACCGAATTTCGCGCGCAGATGGCAAGGAATTTATCCTGGTCGGCACCGCGCATATTTCCCAGGAATCCAAGGATCTGGTTGCGAAGACGATCGAAGAAGAACATCCGGACACCGTTTGCGTAGAACTTGACGAAGGCCGCTTAAAATCGCTGGAAGATCCGGACCGCTGGAAAAAGACCGATTTGCGAAAGATTATCCGCGAGCACCAGCTGGGCACTTTGATTGCAAACCTCGTTCTCGGTTCGTACCAAAAGAGAATGGGCATGCAGACGGGAGTTCGCCCCGGCGCAGAACTTTACGGCGCCGTTTTAAAATCCCGCGAAGAGAATGTTCCGACGGTGCTTGCCGACCGCGATATCAAGGTGACGCTTCGCCGTACCTGGAGCTGCACCCCGTGGTACCGTAAATTTTCGCTGATCGCTTCGCTCTTTGCAAGCCTTTTCGACAAAACGGAAGTCTCCGAAGAAGAGCTTCGAAAAATCAAGTCCCAGGATTCGCTTTCGACGATGATGCAGGAATTTGGGAAAACGTTCCCCGAAGTAAAAACCGTGTTGATCGACGAACGGGATCAGTACCTGGCGAGCCGTATCCGCAATGCTCCGGGAAACCGGGTCCTGGCTGTCGTCGGGGCAGGCCATGTGGCGGGCATCCGCAAGATTATCGAAGAGAATCTGCCACTGCCTTCCGAAGAATCCCTTTGCGAAATCAAGCCGTCTTCGGCGCTATTTAAAATTTTAGGCTGGACGATTACCGCCTTGATCATTCTTTCGATCATCTGGGTGGGATTCCAGTCGGGACTTGAAAAGGCGGGCGAACTGACACTCAACTGGTTCCTGTATACGGGCGGTGGCGCCATGCTCGGGGCGATCATCGCGGGCGCCCATCCGCTTGCGATCCTCACGGCGTTAGTGATGGCGCCTTTTACAGGGCTTACTCCGTTAATCGGTGTCGGATTTTTTGTGGCGCTTGTACAGGTTTACATGCGCCCACCTCGAGTGGCCGAATTTGAAACGGTATCCGAAGATATTTGGAAAGTTTCACGTTGGTGGCGCAACCGCGTGACCCGCGTAATCCTTTGCTTTTTACTTCCTGGCTTCCCGGCGATTATCGGAAAGATCATTGCCCTTGTCGGGATTTATAAAGCATTTTAATGACAGCATATTCCCTTAACTTTGTATATTTTTCCCTAAAGGAAGGAGCTTTGAATCATGAATCTTGAAAATTTGGACGCACTCTCTCAAAAAATTCAGTCGATGCTGGATGCGCTTCGTCGCGTGAAGGCCGAAAAAGCGGCAGCAGACAAGGCAATCGAAGAAAAATCCGGCGAAATCGCATCGCTTCAGTCGGATATTTCGAACAAGTCCGCAGAAATTGAAGCCCTGAAGGCCGAAGTTTCGGACAAAAATTCTGAATTGGATTCTCTCCGCGGGGAAATTTCTTCCCGGGATGGAAACCTTTCTGATGCCCAGAACGAAATCGCTTCCAAGAATTCGGAACTCGAAGCTCTTCGCGCAGAACTCGAAAGCCTGAAGGCTTCCATTGCTGGCCGCGATACGGAAATCGAAACCCTCAAGGCGGAAGTCGCCGAAAAGGATGCAAAGATCGAGGAAATGGACAAGGTCGTGAGCGAACAGGATGCCGAAATCCAGGATGCCCAGGACAAGTTCCAGAACCTTCTTTCGACGATCGAAAACGAACTGGGTACAGACCTTGCTGTTTCGACTCCGGCAGATGAAGCGGAAGAAGCAGCCGATGTCGATATCAATCAGGATCAGCCGAAGCATGAGGAGTCTGCCCAGACCGATTTTTTCGCCTGAGGTGGTTCGCAGCCACCGATTCGTTTGGCATCGGAATGAAGGATGAATGAGGTAAAGATGGACGAACAAGAATCCGCCTTGCATACGGCTCGGGTCGAAATCGGAACGGACCGGTTTCAGATCCAGACAGACCTTACCGATGCTGAACTCTCTGCGATCGTTACCTATGTGACGAAAAAAGTGCAGGCTTATGTGAGCTCGGATGCCCGCATGGATATGCGAAAGCAGCTTTTGCTCATGGCGATGGATATCACATCGGAACTTTTCGATATGAAACGTCGCCATGCCAGGTATAAGGAATATTATCTGGAAAGTCAAAAAGTAGCAGGCGTATTATCCTCGATGCTCGAAGACGAACTTGCAAAAATGGATTCCCCGTCCGACGTGACAAAAAAATGACATAAGTTTGGAAATAAAAAGACAAGAAAGCATTGTACTATTTTAATTTCCAAGTTATATTATGTGTAGGCATCCATCGGTAGTTATGCCCGATCTAACAAGATTCAATCAGCTCCGAACTCTTTCTTGAATGTTTATGCCCGGTCGCTTGACCCTGAAAAACTGCTAAGGAAGGTGGGCTATCTTTTTACAAGAGTAGCTTCGAGCGTATAGAACCCGATAGGATGCCAAATTTTTATCAAAAAGACCAACGGTGACGTTGGTCTTTTTTTGTTAAATCAGACAAGGCGAAATCAGGATCGCTGATAGATCTTTAATCCGAAAAGGGGAAGCTTGGACATCAAATAGTCCACGATATCGGAACCGAAGTTTTCGAAGTCCGCCCAGGCGGTTTCGGTCGTGAACAGGTAAATTTCAAGGGGAAGGCCGAATCCGGTAGAATTGAGTTCGCGAACAAAAAGAGTCTTTTGAGGATCGACTTTGTCGAGGGAACGGATATATACCGACGCAAATTTGCGGAAAAGCTGCATATTGATTGCGCGGTCTTTGGCGGAAAGCTTTTCGATTTTGGAACCGAGCATGGCGAGAACCGTTTTGTCGGCTTTGAGCGCCTCGATCTGCTCGTCCGTTAAGTAGCCAAAAGTCCGGCTGTCGATGAGCATGGTGCGCTGAAGGCAGCGACGTCCGGAATCTTGCATGCGACGCCAGTTCTTGAATGTTGTCGAGACGATCGTGTATGCGGGCAAAATGCTTGTGGTGTTGTCCCAGTTTTGAATGCGGATGCTGGTGAGCGAAACGTAATCGACCGTACCGTTGACATTTTCCTTGGGAATTTCGATCCAATCGCCTGTGCGGACCAAATCGAGAAGCGCAATCTGCACTCCGGCTGCAAAGCCCAGGATGGAATCCTTAAAGACCAACATGAATACAGCGGCGAGAGCGCCTAAGCCGGAAAGGAGAATGACGGGACTCTTGTTCGTGATCTGGGAAACGACAAGGATCGTGCAGATGATGAATCCAAGAAGGAGCCCGGCCTGGCGTACGCCTTGGATGGGAAGCCCCTGCTTTTTGGGATTCAAAAGAATCAAGTCCGCCAGAGCTCTCAGGCAGGAATCGTAGACGAGGAATCCGACGATGATGAAGTAAATGTTGTTCAGCGTGATCAGCACCTGGAAGAGATTCGGGGAACCCGAAAGAACGGCCGGAAGCCCTTTGTAAAGGATGATCGCTGGGACAATATGGGCAAAACGCTCGACCGCGCGGTGTTCGACGAGCAGATCATCAAATTTTCCCTTGCTGTGGATGGCAACTTTTTTGAAAAGGGGAAGGCAAATGTAACGGCATCCGTAAAGAGAAATGAGGGCGATGCCGCAGAGAAGAAGCAGGGCTTGGTATTGCTGGAACAATTCTATCATAATTCAAAAAATAGAAAAATGCTTGAGGAAAATGGGCGCCTTGGATAAAGCCCCAAAATTTGCGATCCGGTAGATTTTTCTATCTTGCAGAGCCATATGGATTCGAATTCAAAGAAATTTTCTGTCCCCGGAGTCATTAAAGCGGCTCTCCGAGAAGTCATCATTCCGATTGCGTGCGCATTAGTCGTAATCCAGTATGTGATTCAGGCTTTCCAGATTCCGAGCGGATCGATGGAAGATACGCTGCTTACGGGCGATTTCATTTTGGGGCTTAAATTTACGTACGGTTCACCGGTTCCGTTCACGCATTCCAAATTCCCGGGACTTACCGATCCCAAGGTCGGCGATGTCGTGATTTTCCGCTATCCGGGAGAGCCTGCTTATCCGGATTACGATTACAAGCGTTATTCGCATCTTGCCGATGCGCTGATGTTTGGAAATTTCTATTGGGATTCCAAGCCTCTTCCGGGAAATCCGCATCTGGTCCATTTTGCCGATGGCCCCAAGGATTTTATTAAGCGCTGCGTCGCGGTTTCGGGAGATACGATCGAAGTGAGCCAGGGTGTTCTTTCGCAGAACGGTGTCAAAAATCCGATTCCGGGCAAGGGAAAGTATACGGCTTACTACCGAACGGGGGTCGCAAGGGATTCTCTGGAAAAGATCCAGGTCCCTGTCCCGGGAGAAAAGATCGATTTAACATCGCTTTCGCTTCCGAGACTTTGGTGGATTCGCTCCCTGATGATGCAAGAAAATCCAGAGCAGAAAGTGGAACTGGAATTGAACCTTTACAAGGATTCCGTGAAAGTGGATGACTTCTTGTTCGAAAAGTTTCGGGTTCCGGTGGAAAACGATCGCGGGCTTTTGCTGAATGCGGTGATGTCGCAGGGTCAGATTATCGGCATGGGACTGCGCCAGGGAGATACGGTGGAAGGCCCTGCGAAATTTGCTCTGTTTAAGCAGCTTGCGCGGACAGGATTTTTGCCGCGGTTTAATCCGAATGGGCATTATTCGGGAATGACTCGCCCGGTGAGTTACGATTATTTTGAAGGTTCCCAGCTTGGCGATCTGGCGTACAATGTTTCGCTCGATTCGACTCTCCACTTGGAAGCGAACATTCTGGTGGATGGCGAAAAGACGAAGGAATATACGGTGCAGTATCCCGTGTACTTTATGATGGGAGATAACCGCGACAATTCCGCAGATAGCCGTTATTGGGGCTTTGTGTCGAAGCGAAATATCAAGGCAAAAGCTTTTGTCGTGTATTTCTCCTTTGACAATGCCGATGGAAGCTTCTCTTTTGGGAATCCGTTCAGCTGGTTTAAGATTCCGTTCCAAATTCGTTGGACGCGTATCGGTAAGATCATTCATATGATCGGGGAATAGTCGAGATGAAACTTCGGGTTTTGGCGCTGCTTTTCTTTGCGTTTGTTCTTTGGAACTGCGCAACATCTGTCGCACCGGGCGGCGGTCCCGAAGACAAGTATCCTCCCCGGGTCGCCGGTGTTTATCCGGCGCCGAATTCCACGAATATGCCGCTCGAACTGAACGTCCATTTGCAGTTTGACGAATGGATTGCGACGAGCGTGCCGCGGAGCGCGGTCATGATTTCTCCACCGCTCGAAAAAAAGCTGAAGTTCGAAGTGGATGGGGACGAACTTTTTGTAACGTCGAAAGCACGTTTGGATTCGAATACCACTTATACGGTGACGATCGCGAATGGCCTAAAGGATTTGCGCGGGAACGCGGTAACAGATCCGTTCCGCCTGACTTTTTCTACGGGACCGATGATTGATTCGCTTTCTGTGAAGGGACAGGTGATGGTTTCCCGGGCGATGCTTCAAAAAAAGCAATTGCCGACGATTGGACTTTTCTTGGTCGGAGCTTCGGAACGCGCGTCGCATCATTATTTAGAAAAGTACCGCGATTCCACGCAGACGGCGGAAGCGGATTCCATTCCCAAGCTTACCAAGGAACAGCCGCTCTTTTCGACGCAGACCGATAGCCTTGGAAGATTTCATTTGGCAGGTTTAAAAGCGGGGCATTACCGCGTAGTCGCGTTTGTAGACGTGAATGGAAACCAAAAAATTGAAACTTCGGCGGAACTTGCGGGTGTCGCGACGGCGGACTTGATTTTGACGCCGGAATATTCGGGAGCTCTTTGGGTTCCTCTGGCGGACCAGGACACGACTCCGGTTTCGCTCGAATCGGTGACGCAGGTTTCGAAGAATGCGCTGACGGCGAAGTTTTCGAAAAACCTCTTTATCGACAGCACGTTGTTGGATAAAGAAAACTGTGTCTTGCTGACGGCGGACTCCACGCGGATTCGCCCGACGTGGATTTTCCGCGCACCTCGCAGTAACGATATGCAGTATGTGTTTGATTCGCTCGCCAATGCGGATTCTTCTTACACGTTCCGTTGCGCTTACGGCAAGGATTCCGTCGGCCGTTTCTTGGATTCGCGCCTAGCTTCGCTTTCGATTGATTGGACGGAGCAAAAGGGCGATACCCTCCCTTCCAAAATGGTTGCGACAGCGCCTTCGATGAATGCGAAAAATGTTTTCACGAAGGATTCTATTTGGATAACGTACGACAAGCCTCTTGCCGATTCCGTTTTGGATTCCTTGCGCCGCGTCTTGATTTTGGTGCAGAACCAGGACACTTTGCCTGTGAACGTTTTCCGCAAGGATCCGGTGCGTTTTGCCGTGTATGGAAACGAAGCCTTTTTGACCGATGCCAAAGTGGAACTTTTGGAGCGTTATGCGGATTCGACGCTTTCTTCGCCGGATAGCGTGACGGGAAATCGCGATACCATTGTGACTATCAAAACGCGTCCTTGGGTTAAATTTGAAACCGTTCCGAAGCTTCAGTTGGCGTCGCTTTCGGGAAAGATCCCTGGAGGCTCGACGGATACGCGAGTTCGTATTCGGAAGGCGGACTCGGATCAATTTACCACGGTTTCTTGTACTGCAAACGGATCGTTCCAGATGGATGATTTGACGGAAGGAAAATATCTGATGGAATATTTCCGGACGAAGGATTCCTTGAATGTTCCGTATGCGGGAAAGCTGTTCCATTTTGAACATGGAATGCCGTGGCGTGCATTGGTAGATACGCTTGTGATTGAGCGTGGCGCAAATGTTTTGAATGCTGATATAGAAGGACTCTGATGAAACCGAACGTGTACATCGCTTTGGACCTGGAGACGACCGGGCTTGATTTTGAACACGATGAAATTATTGAAGTTGCGTTAGAACGTTTTGAAAACGGCGAACCAGTAGAAAATAAGGATTTTCTGATTAAACCGAAGCAGACGCTTCGTCCGTTTATTGCCTCGCTCACAGGCATTTCGGAAGCGGATTTGAAAGACGCTCCGGACTTTGCGACGGTTGCTGGGCAAATTCGAAAATTTATCGGGGACTATCCGCTAGTCGCTCACAATGCGCTGTTCGATTCGAAGTTCCTAAAGAATACGTTTGCCAAAGTCGGCATTTCGATTGAATCGAATTTGGTGCTGGATACTCTGATTCTTTCGCGAATTGCCTACCGTGAAGTTCCCAATCACAAGCTGGAAACGCTTGTCAAGTATTTGAACATTCCGCGCGAACGCGCCCACCGCGCCCTTCCGGACGCCGATGCGTGCGGTAAACTTTTCTGGATGGCGCTTTTGGAAATCGAAAAGATGGATTCCTTTGTGCGTCATCATTTGGCACGCCTTGCGAAGGGAACCGTTTGGGAATCGATTTTTGACGATTGCGCCCCGGATCACGAAACGCTGACTCCGCTAGAACCGGAATCGATTACTCCGCCGACTCTTTCCAAGGATCGTTTGCCGCGTGTGAGCGAGTTCTTTGAAAAAGGCGGCAAACTTTCGGAAGTCATTGAAAATTATTCGCCACGGCATTCGCAGCTCGATTATGCGGAAATCGTGGAACGCAATATGCACAAGGGCGGCATTTCGCTTCTTGAAGCGGGTACGGGCATGGGGAAAACCTTTGCCTACCTTGTCCCGGCAGCTCTAAAAGCCGCTTCGGGGGAGCGTGTTGTCATCAGCACGGCAACGCGCACGCTCGAAGAACAACTCTGCCATCACGATTATCCGGCAATCGCTCCGCTTTTTGGAAACCGGGTTTCTCCGGTCGTTTTGAAGGGCCGCGGAAATTACATTTGCCTGCGTAAATTTGAAGAACATTTGAAATCTCCGGATGTTTTGCTCGCTCCGGATGAACGCGAAACGTTCATGACGCTTCTTCCGTGGATTGAGCATACAAAGACGGGTGACGGCAACGAAAATACCGGCTTTAATCTTTCCCGGAACCGTTTGCTGTGGAATAAATTTTCGAGCGACGCTTCGACGAGCCTCGGCGAAAAATGCCCCTATTATGAAAAGTGCTTTGGATTGAATGCGCGCCGGCAGGCGGGCAAAGCGAACTTGCTGTTTATCAACCACTCGCTGTTCCTTTCGGATCTCGCTCTGGATTTTGCACTGCTTCCGACTTATGACCATATCGTATTCGATGAAGCGCACCGTTTGCCGACAATGAGCCATATGACGTTCGGTAAAATGGTCAGATTCTTCCGGTTGCGGAACATTACGAAGATTCTTGTCCATCCGAAAGCTCAGGACAAGGGCCTTGTGGCGGAAATGGAAACTTTGCTTTCCAAAGCCAATGCGGATTCCACGCTTTTGGATTCTTGCGCAAGGCTTCGCGATGCGGCTCTGGAATGCGAAAAATCCTTGCACCGTTTCTTCTTAAAACTCGGAAAGAAGGTTTTTAAGCGCAAACCGGACGGCTTCCGTTTTGCAAAGGGAATTTATGCGGAATACGATACGGACCCGCGGCCCGTTCTCGATGCCTGCAATACGGTCAAGGCGATTTCGGAAGACCTCTCGTCGAAACTCCGTGAAAATCCACAGTTCGTATTGATGGCGCGCAACCTGGAAGGCGTTGGAATGGAAATCGGACGCTTTGCCGAAGATTTCGGATTCATTACGCAGGCCGATAAAGAAGATTGGGTCTTCTATATGGAAGAACCGGGCAATCCGCATACGGCGATTCTCCGCGCGATTCCGCTTTTCCCGGGGAACAACTGGTCCGAAAAATTCTATCCGTGGATCAAGAGCGCTACGTTTACCTCGGCAACGCTTTCGCTTCAGGGAGCTTTTGATTATTTCGAACAGCGTATGGGAATGTTGAACCCGAATCTTGCGAAGACGAAAACTCCGTTTGTACGGTCCTATCCGTCGGCATTCGATGTGAACGCCAAACGCCGTGTGATCATTGCGGACTTTTTGCCCAAGCCGAGTTCTCCGGATTTCCAAAAGGCTTTGGACGAAACCTTGGCCGAAATTCTGCCCGAAAACAAGAAGAACGCCCTTGTTCTTTTTACGAGCATCATGAGCATGAATAAGGTGCATGACGCTCTTGCGCCGCGCTTTGCCGAAAAAGACAAGCTTCTTTTATGCCAGCATTTGGATGGGGGCATGGATAGCCTTGTGGAAATGTTCCGCAAAAAACGCGAAGCTTGTTTGCTCGGCTGTCAGGTGTTCTGGGAAGGTATCGATTTGCCGGACGATGCGCTTGAACTTCTGGTGATTCCGAAACTTCCATTCCCGAATCCGTCGGATCCTTTGATTGCAAGTCTTGCCGACAAGATGAAGGAAAAAAACGAAAATTCATTCAAAAACCTTTATATTCCGGAGGCTTTGCTCGAATTGCGCCAGGGTTTGGGGCGGCTGATTCGTAGCGAATCCGATACAGGAACGGCTCTATTCTTCGATAATCGTTTGATCCGCGAAGCTTATGGCAAAAGCTTTACACGCCTTTGGGGTGCAAAGCATGAAGTGGCCCATAACATGCAAGAATTAAAGTCTTTCCTCGGTCTATAGGCTGCACATTTTTCTATCTTTGGCGTCTGCTTTTGGAGAACCTATGCTCGCTGTTAAAGATTTTTTAAACGAAATGTCCAAACCTCAGCTGAAGGAACTGCATGCAAAGGCGTTCAGTTCCAAAGGCTTGCTGAACAACGCAAAAATTCTTTCGGAAACCAATTCGTTCTTTACCGATACGGCTCGCTTTGAAAATTTCTACGCATCGCTCGAGCCGTGGAAAAAACTTTGCATTTTTCTGATTTATCACAGCGAAAGCCGCGGTCTGGGAATGAATGAACTTCGCTTGGTGGCGCCTGCCAACAAGCGCGAGGAATTGGAAACGTTCCTTTTGGATTCGGCAAAAGATCTTTACATTTGGCGTTCTCGCACCGAAAAGAACACCTACGTCTATTTCGGCTTTGAGGATTTCTTAAAGGGAATCCTTCTTTCTCCAGAAAATCCGGTCGATGAAAAGGCTCGATTCTTCAGCTACGAAGATATGCTGATTTGGCATCTGTGCCAAATGCTCTCTTTTGTGCGCCTGGGTAAAATGAAGATGAATGGAACGGGTAATTTGCACCGCCGTTCTCTTCAAATCTGCGAAGAAGCCTTTAAGTATTCAAAACAGCTTTCGCCAGATGCTGTACGTGAAGAATGTACGCTGCTTCTGGAATTCCTGTCGTCCCATAATTGGATTGAACAGCGCGGCATGGATCTGCTCGTGACCGAAGAGGCGTTTGAATTCTTGAAGCACAACGGCTTCCGCTTGAAGAATGAAATGCTGGAATGGTGGATCAAACGTCGATTCCGCGGCGAAGACGAATTCTTTAAGCATGTACTGTTCTCGATTAAGCGCGATTGTTCGGCGGTCAATGCCCAGCGCATTCTTTGGACTCTCGACCCGACGTTCCGCCTTTCGCTTTCGACGAATGATGTTTTTTGGTCGTCGATGCCAAAGCCTCTTGCGGAACTTTGGCTCATGGGAATGGTAGAATTTTCGGCGAATGGCGGAAACATTTCTGCGGTCCGTCTGAGCGATTGGGCCAAAGATTGGCTTTCGGCAAGTGCGGCTCCGATGCTCGGGGCGCAAATTTCCACACTTCCGAACTTTGAAATGATTATTTCGGTGAAAAGCGCACCGCGCGTTCTCTTTATGTCGGCATGCCTTGCGGATGTCCAAAATGATGAACCGTTTTTGCGTTTTTCCATTTCACGGGACACCTTCCTGAACGGCTTAAAAACAGGCTTTACCCGCGAAGTGACGGAAAGTTTTGAAGGCTGGATCAGTGCACCTCCTAACGTACAGGAAGCGATGCGCGAATGGTCTTCTTGCTATTATGATTCTTCGTTTAGCTCGGTTCGTTTGTTGAAAATCGACAATGCAGAAGTGCGTGAAGCTCTTTCGGCCTTCCCACAGTTCATGGAAATGGTGAATGAAGCGATTCCGGGTTATGGATTTTTGATCAAGCCGGAATGCGAAGCGAAGATCCGCGAGCTTTTGAAACATTACGGTCTTGAACCTGCAAATCCGGTGAATGAAGCTCCCGTTGAGCAGTTCCACAATACCGATTGGAATAAAGCTTTCTGGCTGCGTTGGACTCCTGAAGGAACTCCTGATGCGGCGTTTAAGCCGGAAACGGACGGTTCGACGGTTTCAGCGGCCCTTGGAACGACCAAGTATGGCGGCGACTATCAGAAGTTTGCCATGGTGGATCTTTTCAAGGTCTTGCGTTACGCCCGTTCCACGAATGGTTCCTTGGAAGCCAAGCTTTCGCAGAAGCCTCTCGATAAAAATATCAAGCTTCCGAAATTGCCAAACGAAATTCGTTTCAAAGTTGAAGCTTTGCATTTTTCGAAGGTCCCGTTTGTGGCGAAGATCACACTGGAACCGAGCGGAAAATCGCTTGAACTTCCTCTCGAATCGATTGCGGAACTTCGCATGGCGAAGGACTAAGCGTTCGCGACTAGGCAGAAGATTTTCCCGGGAGAATTTTTTAATTTTCCCGGTATGAGTTTTGTCCATCTCCAATTACATTCTGAATTCTCCATTTTGCAGGCGGCGGCCCGTCTTGACGATATTTTTGCCGCTGCCGCCGCCGATAACGCTCCTGCTGTCGCCTTGACGGATCATGGGACGATGTTTGGAATTTTGGAATTCCAGGAACGTGGAAAAGCTCTCAATAAAAAACGCAAGGAACAGGGACTTCCCCCGATCAAAACCGTTCTCGGTTGCCACATTTACGTGGATACTCCGGGGGCAAATTTTAAGGAACCCGGCGGATACGAACGTTTAACGCTCTTGGTAGAAAACGAAAAAGGCTATTACAACCTTCTTCGTATTGTCAGTTACCGTTATGAAGAATCCAAACGCTGGGAACAGATTCCGTCCGTTCCGCTCGCCGTCATCGAAGAACATAAGGAAGGAATTATCGCCATTGCGGGCGATTATGCGAGCCGTTATGGCATCAATGTCACCGCCGGTCGAGAAGCTCAAGCAAAAGCTTATATCACGACTCTCGATAAAATCTTCGATCACGATCATCTGTATCTTTCGATTTGCGACAATGGCATTTCGGCCCAGAAGTCTTTGAATCTTTTTACGGTTGCGCTTGCCAAGGAATTGAATCGCGAACTTGTCGCTGTCGCCGATGTCCACTACATCAAAAGGGAAGACTCTGCCGCTCATAAGGCTTTGCGATGCATTTCCCTGGTGGAAAAATTCAAAGAATTCAACGACAAGCGTTTTCCGACGGATCAGTTCTATTACCGCACGGAAGCGGAAATGCAACAGCTTTTCCCCGACCATCCGGAAGCGCTTGAAAATACGGTCAAGATTGCGGACCGTTGCTTCTTCGAAGTCAAAACAGGCATTGGAGATGACTTCTGGCCTCGGTATGCAATTCCCAAGGAATTCCTCGAATCCGAAGAATGCAAAGAAATTTACCGGGTGATGGAAGAGGAATACAATAAAGGATACCCGGAAGCTTTTGCCAAGGCGGCGAAGGAATATTGCAAAAAGAACGAAGGAAAAACTCCAGAAACTTTTACAGACGAAGATAAAGCGGCTGTCGAAAAAATCATGGAGCATAACAAGACGAGCCGTCATGGCGGCGATGCCGATGCTTACCTGATCCATTTGACGCGTGAAAGATTGCACTGGCGTTTCCCAGATGAAAATACGCAGTATCCGAGTCATGACTCGGAAGTCAGTGACCGCATTTATAAGGAATTAAACTGTATCCGCAACATGAACGTTGCCGGCTACCTGCTGATTGTGTGGGACTTTATCAACTGGTCCCGTGAACATGGAATCCCGGTGGGCCCGGGCCGTGGATCTGCTGCAGGTTCCATTGTCACGTACATCATCGGTATCACGAACATTGACCCGCTTAAGTTCGGCCTTCTCTTTGAACGATTCCTGAATCCGGAACGCGTGTCCATGCCGGATATCGATACGGATATTGCGGACCGTGACCGCGGGCGAGTAATCGATTACGTGACGCAAAAATACGGTTCGGATTGCGTAGGCCAGATTATTACTTATGGCATGCTCAAGTCCAAAGCGGTGATCAAAGACGTCGCCCGCGTGTTGAGCATTGACCACCGCGAAGCGGATGCTATCGTTAAACTCTTCCCTCAGCGAGTTCTGAACTTTAGCTTGAATGAAGCGTGGACAGGAAAAACCAAGAAAGGCGCTCCCGTTGCTCCGGATTATGACCCCGCACCTCTCCAGGCTCTTATCAACAGTCGAGAGTCCTACAAGGAACTGTGGGATATTGCAAAACGTTTGGAAGATTTGCCGCGTCAAACGGGTGTGCATGCCTGCGGTGTCGTGATTACACCGACCCCGATTTATAACTTGGCCCCTTTGTACCGAGCCGCTCCGCTTGATACGCCGGTCGTGATGTACGACAAGCATTATTCCGAAACGATCGGCTTGCTTAAAATGGACTTCCTCGGTCTTGTCAACTTGTCCATCATTCAGGATACGGTGAACCTTGCCAAAAAAACGCGTGGCGTGGAACTCGATATGGACAAGGTTCCGACCGATGACAAGGAAACCTTTGAGCTTTTGAGTAAGGGCATGACGACGGCGGTGTTCCAGTTTGAATCTCCGGGTATGCAAAAGTACCTGCGCGAACTGAAACCGTCCCGTATTAGCGATTTGATCGCTATGAACGCTTTGTACCGCCCGGGACCGATCGATCAGATTCCGCACTTTATTGCCCGTAAGCTCGGCAAGGAAGAGATCGACTGTTACCATAAGGATTTGGAACAGGTTCTGGGTGAAACGTACGGCGTGATTGTTTACCAGGAACAGGTGATGCAGCTTGCCCAGATTCTTGGCGGCTATTCCCTGGGTGGCGCTGATAACATTCGCCGTATTATGGCGAAGAAAATGCCCGAAAAAATGGCGAAGCTCGAACCGGAATTCTTCCAGAAGTGCTTGGACAAAGGTTACGACAAGGCCATGATTCAAAAAGTCTGGAATGCGGTGCTTCCGTTCTGCGGATACGCGTTCAACAAGAGTCACGCTGCGGCTTATGCATATGTGGCTTACCAGACCGCTTATTTGAAAACGCATTATGGCCCGGAATACATGGCGGCGTCCATGACTTCCAAAATGGGCAAAACGGAAGATATCGTGACGATTGTGCAGGAGTGCCGTCGTATGAATATCGAAGTGCTTCCGCCGGATATCAACTCGTCTCTCGGGGTGTTTTCTGCAAACGAAAAAGGCCAGGTTGTTTACGGCCTTGCGGGAATTCGAAACGTCGGTCTCCCTGTAATCGAAGATGTTGTTGCGGAACGTGAAGCGCATGGTCCGTATACGAGCCTCTTTGACCTTTGCAAACGCGTCGGCGATTACCAGGCGGCACAGCCCGAAAAGCGCCCGCCGCTCAACCGCAAAACGATTGAAAGCTTGATCATGGCGGGAGCTTTCGACAAGATGTCTCCGACGACTCCGAACCGCCCTACACTTCTGGCGAGCGTCGAAAAAGCGATTGAAGTGGCGAACCGTCATCGTAAGGAACAGGATGCGGGACAAACATCCTTGTTCGACATGTTCGGCGGAGGAGCTACGGAAGAAGTTCACATGGATGAAACCTACGAAGATGCGCAACCGTGGGGGCTCATGGAACTTTTGAACAAGGAACGCGATGTCCTTGGGCTTTATCTTTCTGCGCATCCGCTCGACGAATGCCGCCCGGAACTTCGCGGCTTTACCACGAACAGCCTTGCGGAAAGCGAACTGAACGAAATTGTAGAACAGAATCCCAAGTCGATTGTCTGCGTCGGCGGAATCATCACAAAACTGCGTTCGTTCCAAAGCAAAAAAGATGAAACGAAAACGATGGGCTCGGGAACGCTTCAAGATTTCCAGGGAGAAATTTCCATCTTTTTCCCGCCGGACTCTTGGGAACGTTGCCGTGACCATTTTGGCGAAGATGACCGCGTGATTGTGAAAGGAAAACTGACTCCGCAAAACCAGGATCCTTCCGCCTTGCAGATCATTGTGGATAAAGCCTTTTCGATGGATGAAGTTCGCACGCGACTGGTGAATTTTATCCATGTGAATGTTTCGTCGATGGAACTCGTCGATGAAAAAATGACGGCCATTTTGGAACGTATGGAAATGGCCCAGGCGCTTCCGGGGGAACATGCCGCAGAAGTGGTTTTCCATGTCGAAACTCTATCGGGACATATTCACACGTTAAAGGCGCAAGTCTTTAAGATTGCCTATACGCCGGACTTTTTTGAATGGTTGCAAAAAGAATTTGGACCATCGAATGTTTGGGTTTCGGCAAAGGTCAAGGCGTAGGTTCCGATGCGCCCATACTGGCTTTTTTGCGCTGGCGAAGATTCGGGAGATATCCTGGGAGAATCCCTGGTAAGGGAAATCCGAGAAAAAGGTTTTGATGCGATCGGTTCGGGCGGCTTTAGAATGCAAAGCGCTGGATTAAAAGAGATTGTCCCGTTCGATACGTTGCCGGTAAATGGCTTTTTGGATGTTTTATCCCATTCGATTCGCCTTGCAAAGGCTTATAAATCGTTACGCCTGGCGTTGCAGAATGAAAGTTGTAAAGGCCTCGTCGCAATCGATTATCCCGGCTTCAATTTAAAACTCATGCAAGTGGCGTTGAGGCTTCAAAAGCGCGTGATTTACGTGGAGCCTCCGCAGATATGGGCTTGGAAACCCCAGCGAATTCAAAACTTCCTTTCGCCCGAGGCGAAAAAGTTTGTGGAATTGCGCGCACTGTATGAAATTGAAATCGAAGCTTATCAAAAGTATGGGCTTCCGGTCAAAAAGATTTCGCATCCTTTTTCGCAAATGTCAAAATCGTGCGCTTCCGTGGTTGAAAATTCTTCGCGGACGGTTCTCTTTTTTCCGGGCAGTCGACTTTCGCAGGCGAAGCGAAACTTGGATCTTTACAGCCGAATTGCGAAAAAGGTTGTTCAAAAAAAAGGAAAAGTCCTGTTTGTCGCTTCGCGCGAAGAACTTTTGCAATTCTTGAAAGAAAACCTGAATGCAAAATTTGAAATTATTCTTTCGCCACAGACGGCAGAAGAAAGGTTTCTTCTTTTGAAGTCCGTGAAGTGCGTTGTCGGCGGGCCGGGTTCTGCCATTGTCGAAGCGAACTTTGCCCAAACGCCTTGCGTTGTCGCTTCACGAATTGAACCGATTACTTTTGGCATGGGAAAACTTTTCTTAAAAACGAAGCATCTTTCGCTCCCGAACATTCAGGCGGATCTGCAAAATAAAGAAGCGCTCATTCCGGAGTTTGTGCAAAGCGTATTTTCAAATGTAGAGGCTCAGGCGGCAAAGGTTTTTGCGTCTGTAGAAAAATTCATATCTTTCTAGTATGGTTTTGACCCTTTTTGCCATTGTCTTTTGCTTAGGCTGCTCCGCATTCTGCTCGTTTACGGAAGCGGCTTTTTACAGTTTTCCGGCGCAGTCTGTCGATTCCTTAAAAAAGAAGGGCGCTTTTACTGCGCGTTACATTGAACACGTTAAAGCGAATATCGATCGCTATATCGCATCGGTTCTGATTTTTAATACCGTAGCCAATACGCTTGGCGTATCTCTTGCGACGTCTTTGGCGATTGCGCATTTTGGAACTTTGGGGCAACTTCTTTTTCCGATAGTGCTTTCCGTTCTCATTTTGCTCTTTGGTGAAATTACACCGAAAACGATTGGAGTGAAGCAAGCTCGGAAGGTCGGGCCGATTTGTGCGGTCCCTATGTATTACGTCACCATTTTCCTGTCGTATACAGGGTTAATCAAGCTTTGCATGACGATTACCAAACATTGGACTAAAGGCAAAAAAGAAGAACCTGAAGTCAGTGTGGAAGATATCAACAGCCTTGTGAATTTAGGGCTACGCGATGAAATCATCGATGGGCAGCAGGCGGTCGTGATCAAGAACATTCTCGCTTCGAAATCGGTTCCGGTGCGCAAGGTGATGACTCCGAGACAGGTTGTTTTTGCGCTTCCCCAGAATAGTACGATTGGCGAAGAACTGGATAAAGTCCCGAACTGGCCTTTTTCTCGAATCCCGATTTACGATCCGGAAGATAAAGAAAAATGGCTCGGCTTGATTATGCGGCGAGATGTTTACAATTTGGTCGCTGAAGGCAAACGCGACGTTCCGATTAAAAACTTGATGCGTCCGATCCAGTTTATTCCCGACAGTTTGACTTTGGATAAACTTTTAATCCGCTTCTTAAAGCAGCGCGGTCACATTGTCGCGGTTGTGGATGAGTACGGCTCGATTGCGGGCCTCGCTTCGCTCGAAGATGTTTTGGAAGAAATCCTCGGCCGTGAAATTGTGGATGAATTTGATGTTGCCGTCGATTTGCAGGAACACGCTCGCCGTAAAAGCCGTGCCTTGGCATTTGTGAGAGAACATAAAAGAGAAGGTCGTCGCGTATGATGTACGAAATCGCACCCCGTGTGATGCATAACGAATTCCGTGTGCAGTTGCCGAAAACTTCGGATTATGTGATTTATACGGAAAGGAATCTGGTCCTTTTGAAAAAGAATGCGGATTCGTTTGAACTGCCGACGGTTTTGGATGTGCAGACGGTCAACCCGAAGGCTTCTGAAAATTTGCACTATCTGTTTTCGGTTGACGACGAAGCGTTTTTCTCTTGTGATGAAAACTTTGCCAAGGATTCCGCGGGTTTTGAACTGGTAAAGGATCGCTTTTTCCGCACGATGCCGAACATGCCGATCGCTTTTGGCGGTGCGGTCGGCTCGCATATTTCGCGCTGGGAACAGTCCAACCGTTTTTGCGGTCACTGCGGAACGCCGATGCAGCGGAAGGCCGATGAACGCGCCTTTGTCTGCAAAAATTGCGGCAACACTGTTTACGGAAAAATTTGCCCGGTGGTGATCGTTTCGGTCACCTGGGGAAATAAACTTTTGATGGCGCACAACCTGAACAATCCCGACCGCAAACCGTACCTGATTTCGGGCTTTGTGGACATGGGAGAATCTTTGGAACAGGCTGTGGTACGAGAAGTCAAGGAAGAAACGGGCGTTGCGGTCAAGAATATTCGCTACATCGGTAGTGAGCCTTGGCCGTTCTCCAATTCGCTCATCGCAGGCTTTACGGCAGAACTCGACGGCTCTCCGGAAATTACCGTTCAAGAATCGGAACTGGAATATGCCAAATGGGTAGAACGTGAAGAAATCGGGGAATATACGGGCCGCTTGAGCATTTCGGGCACGATGATCAAACGTTTTAAGGAAGGAACCCTTTGATCGATTTCATCGGCGACATCCACGGCCATCGTGAACGGTTAGAAGCCCTGCTGAAAAAGCTCGGCTATGCGGAAGTGAACGGAGCGTATCGCCACCCGACGAATACGGTCATTTTTTTGGGAGATTACATTGACCGCGGTCCAGATGCCCGTGGCGCCGTGCGTATCGTTCGTAATATGGTCGAAGCCGGGACGGCGCAGGCAATTCTTGGCAACCATGAGTTGAATGCGCTTTACTTTTGGCAAAAAGATCCAAAAGGCGGCTATCTTCGCGAACACACGATCAACAAAATTTTAATCCATTCCAAAACGATGGCTTCTTTCCAGCAGCATCAGCCGGAATTCTTTGACCATCTCGACTGGTTTCTAACGCTCCCGCTTTTTATCGAGACGGAAAGCTTCCGCGCTCAGCACGCCTGTTTCGATTTAGAAAACATCCAGACTTTGCGAATGGAAGGTCTAGAAACCATCGGCAATCGGGAAAATCTTTTCCGGATCCTCGCAAATAAAAAGATTCGCCGTGCCGTGATGGATACGGTTCAAGGTCCGGAAGTGGAACTTGAAAATGGGGCGACCTACCGCGACAGTGAAGAAGTGCTTCGCACCCGCGCCCGCATTAAATGGTGGATTGATCCCAAGGGAAAAACGTTACAGGATCTATCGTTCCAGCCAGGAGTAAAAATCCCGCCGCAACCGCTTTCCGCCGAAGTGCAGACTCGCGATTTTTACCGAGAAACGGAACGCCCGGACTTTTTCGGGCATTACTGGCTCGAAGGCAAACCGATGCTTTTCCGCTCCAATATCTGCTGCTTGGATTACAGTATCGCTTCGTACAAAGGAACGGGCGTATTGGCCGCTTATCGATTTGATGGGGAAACCTCATTAAGCGAAAAGAATCTTTTTTACGTCTAAAAAAATTTCCCCATTTCAATCGGGGTGTGTATAAATTAAATAGTATGAAAACGAAAACGCTTTTCTTCGCATCTTTGGGGCTCGTGGCATCTGCAAATGCCGCGGCGACTTTTTATTACAACCAGGTCGGCTACGATGTCGGCAAACCGGTGACGGTCATAGTCAAGAATACAACCGATCTTTCGGGAAGTGCTTATTCGCTTTTGAAAGACGGAAGTGCGGTTTCTACAGGAACGCTTTCGACGGGTATAAATCCCGATAACTGGCTTTCGAGCGGAAATTTCTATAAAATCGATCTGGGCTCGAATCTGGAAGCGGGAACTTATATGGTCCAGCTCGCGGACGGTTCCGTTTCGGGAGCTTTTACCGTTTCCGAATATGCGCTTGCAACAAACACGCTTTCGACGGTCCTCGACTATTTTTATGATGACCGTGCCGATACTCCCTATATTTTCAATTTGGATGCATCGATCGGCATTTATGGCTCAACGGAAAAACGCAATGTGCAGGGCGGCTGGTATGATGCGAGTGGCGACGTAAGCAAATATCTTTCGCACCTTTCTTATGCGAACTATTTGAATCCGCAACAGATTCCGCTTTCTGTTTGGACTCTTGCATTTGCGGCGGAACATATTCCGACTTTGATTTCCGGGACGGCTTCGACGGCCAAAACGGATCCGCAGACGGAAGCGATTTACGGTGCGGACTTCTTACTTCGCATGCTAAGTCCTGAAGGGTATTTTTACATGACCGTTTTTGATGGGTGGGGAAGACCTTCGGATACGCGAGAAATTTGTGCATTTACGGGCGAAGACGGAATCAAGAGCTCCGATTATCAAGCGGCTTTCCGTGAAGGCGGAGGAATGGCGATCGCTGCTCTTGCCAAGGCTTCGACTTTGGAAATGGATGGGGATTCGACCCGTGCTCAGTATCTGGCGGGTGCTATTCGCGCCTTTGAACATTTGCAGTCCAAGCAAACGATGGATGGAAGCTGCGCCTATTGCGACGATGGTACAGAAAATATCATTGACGATTATACGGCGCTTCTTGCGGCGACGGAACTTTTTGCTGCGACAAACGATAAATCTTATCTGATGGTGGCGCGTTCCCGTGCGAAGCATTTGCTCGGACGTTTGAGCGAAGAGGGTTTCTTTTGGAGCGACAATGCAAAATCCCGTCCTTTTTGGCATGCGAGTGACGCAGGTCTTCCGCTGATTGCCCTGATACGTTATGCAGAAGTAGAAGCTTCTTTAGGGGAAACTTCGAATGTGACAACGGCTTTGGCTGCGGTGAAAACGCATTATGATTGGCTGCTAAAGATGACGAATCGGGAGGATAATCCTTTTGGCTATGCGCGTCAAACGTATTTGACTGGAGGAGAGATCAAGGACGGATTCTTTATTCCGCATGACAATGAAAGCGGATATTGGTGGCAGGGAGAAAATGCGCGTATCGCTAGCCTTTCTGCTGCGGTCGCTTATGCGGCAACGGTTTTGAGTGAACCTCGTGACGAATCGGAAAAATATGCGACGGATCAGCTGGACTGGATTTTGGGCAAGAATCCTTATGCGGTTTGCATGATGTACGGAAAGGGACTGAAGAATCCAAAGATTTATAATGGGCAGTCCAGTTATGATGCAACCCTTGCGGGAGGTATCGCGAATGGAATTACGGGAAAAAATGAAGATGGCTCTGGAATCGCTTGGGATTCGGATGGAGTTTCTTCCGTCGGCTTTGATCCCTCTGCGGAATCTTGGCAGAACTGGCGCTGGATCGAACAATGGCTTCCGCATACGACGTGGTACCTCATGGCACTTGCGACACGTTACGATGAAGTCTCGTCGGACCTTATCCATACGGCGCTGCCCAAGACGAAATCTGCGCCGACTTTCAGCGTTCAACAGCAGGGTCGCCTGCTTACGGTGAACCTGAAGTCGAATCAGACGGGTAAGGTTCTCACGGTTGCGAACTTGAATGGTCAAAAGCTCTACCGTGAAACGCTCCGTTCCACGCAGACGACGGTGAACCTCGACAACTTGCAGGACGGCGTTTACTTTGTGCAGGTAAACGGTCTAGGCTCGCGCAGAATCCTTTTGAAGTAAAAGACTTTTTTGCAGAATCCAGTAGGCAAAAAAGCAAAATAGAACGGAAAACAGCGAACCCGCGGGGGCCGCAAGGCCCATCGGTGTCAGCGTGTCGGGAAAATACCTGGCGGCAAGCCAGGTTCCCGGAATGCGGAAAAGCACAATCGAAATTGCGTTGTGCACAAACGAAAGGATCGAAAGCCCGCAGGCACAAAAGTATCCGCTAAAGCAAAAGTGAATCCCTGCGATGAGGCAGTCTATCACATAGGT
>OCVV011242589.1_pt1 | contig 35845 bp, 29 predicted proteins | sample 1539721 | NCBI WGS metagenome assembly OCVV01 (sample SAMN02144230, study PRJEB22623) | gut metagenome | biome: sheep rumen | host: Ovis aries | place: New Zealand | reverse complement strand
TTTTTTTAAAATATTTTTTCTCGTTTAACAATGACAAAACCCAACCGCCAACCACTAAATAATGTGCATTTTGCTTCTTGCACTTTTGAATTAATCTTGCATAAAAAAACAAAGCGTTCTTCCCACCTGGCATAATAATAATTTTATTGTGCTGTTTAATTTTCTTTTTTGATATGAAAACTTTTTGGAAAATATTCAATTTACCATAATTTAAAACATCCACCTCGAATCCATGGTTTCTCAAATAAAAGATCGTATCTTTTGTTTTAGCGACTTGTCCGTTACAGTTTGAATCCGTAATATGACATATAACAAGTATTTTTTTATCGTTCATTTTCACAATTTTACCATTAAATTTTATATATTGCACTTCTATCTTGAATCCAAAAAATTACAACTAATCAAAATAATTTTTATTTAAAAAAAATTACTATTTGCTAAACTAATAAATACGTATGAGAAACCCCAAGATTTCTATCGTAACACCAACATACAATAACGAACGTTTTATTGCGGAAACAATTGATAGTGTGTTATCACAAACATACAAAAATTTTGAATTAATAATTGTTGATGATAATTCTTCTGATAACACTGTCGAGATTGTCTCCGGATACGATGATAAAAGAATTGTTTTAGTTAAAAATTCAACAAATTTTGGTGCTGCATATTCACGAAATATTGCTATTAAAAAATCAACAGGAGATTACATTGCATTTCTAGATGGCGATGATTTGTGGGATCCAAACAAACTAAAAGAACAATTGGATTTTATGCAAACAAACAACATAGATTTTAGTTGTACCGATTATGATGTCATTAACGAAGATGGTTCGACGAGAGGCATTTTGGTTTCCAGCCCAAATATAATCACAAATAAGATGTTTAGAAGAGTTGATTATATTGGCTGTTTGACTGTGATGTATAAAAAAGCCATCTATCCCAACCTACAAATTCCAAACACAATAAAAAAGCGGAATGATTATGCGTTGTGGCTGCTGTTGTCAGAAAAGGCAAATTGCTACTCTCTTCACAAAACTTTATCTCATTATAGAAAAACAACTAATTCAATTTCATCGGGTAGCAAAATTAAGTTGCTTAAATTTCATGCTTTCGTTTTCAAGGAACTATTTGGATTTTCAAAGATAAAGTCTTGGTTATATGCTTTTAGAAACGCTCTATTTAATTTTTTCAAAAAGCTAAAATACCACAAAAATTTAACGAATAAAAAAAATAATAAAAAAATTTTTTCTTACTCGAAATTTTTGTATATAGCTGCTAATTTGTTGGCCTGTTCAATATTTTATTTGTTCGGTAGTAACAAGGCTATTGTAAAAACAAATGCACAAATTATGAATGCTTTTAATTTTTCTAAGCAAGGAACATCTCTCCATGTAACAGCTCGTCCTGTTGGTGATGGTTTGATTGACTACTCATCCGCAAACTCAATGTGTTTAGATATGTACTCATATAAAGACGTTTTACATCCATATTGTGAATTAGATTCAGATCTTAAAATAAGTTTTTCAGCAAACGGCAAAGAGTCAAAACATATAGGCCGTTTGTGCTCATCGCCTGTATACCATGATTTTGCGCAAACAGAATACTTAGGTCTTCCATTATATAAAGACAACTCTCCAATTAGAAAAGGCCCAAAAAATAAGGCTCAATTTGCTTCATATATTCCATCGAGTATGGCAGACAAGATGCTTGTTGATTTAAGCCTCAATAATTATGATGAGCTTCTTCAATTAGATAAAAACTATTTTTTTAGTCTAAATGGAAAAACATATGAAATGTCAATTAATAACATCTACAAAAACAATGACACTATTCACTGGAATAATATAGAAATTGTTAATGATTATTATAAGGTTTTTGCAAAAAACAACAAAAACGCGATTTTTTCGTATTCAAATTCGATTTTCAATGATTTTTCAAAAACGATTATCCGTTTTGACCCAACATGTAACTACCAAAATATAAAATCTATTGTTAACATAAGTGTTTTGACAACAGACAATGAAATGAATTTTTCGGTAGATAATGGTCGTGATACTATGTCATTTAATTTTTCTAGATTTGACAAAAAAACCATACTAAACGACGATTTTTCAATATGCTTATACGTTTGTTTTGCTGTAATAATTGGACTAGATGTTGCTCTATTGTGTTTTTTTAAAGAATTGCGTGAGCACTTAACATTCCCATCGCTTATCATTTGTTGTGTTGTTTCTGGTTTTATGATTTTTGGTGAGATATTTAAAACAATTTTTGCTTTAGATCTTTGGCCATTCGAAATCTTTAATATTATTGGAAATGTTACTTCATTAATTTTTGTTTTAAATCTATTTTCGATATCTCTGTTATTTACGAAAGACCTTTCAAATGCTAAAAAAGATTAAAAATTTAACCGAATACATATTGCCGTCAAAAAACGTTTTCCAAAACGTTTTGTTTGTTGGTTGCATTTTGATGTTTTTTCTTTATTCTCTATCAATTCCACTTTTTGCAAAGCAATATAATTTTATTCCAATTGTAATTGTTGCTTTAATGGCTGTTTTAATAGGGTTTTATGTTTTTCTATTTGGATCAATTAAAATCAACGTTCTTGTTGCACTGCTAATTTTATTTAATATTTCAACTTTTATAACACATACAATTAATGGGAATTTTAAAGATTTGGAAAAGACAATTATTTTAATGAGTATTGTCGCAATTTTGGTTTATGAATTAGTGTCAAATTACAAAAATCCAAATCTATTTTTCGTTATGATATTAATAACGGGAATTATTTTTTCGATAGTTTATATTAACCATTACAGCGATCGTCTTTTCGATTTTTCTAAAATATTTGAGAATCGGTTAGGAAGAGATTTTGATAACGAAAATGAGATAAGTAAAGAATTTGGTTTTTTTGCTGTTCTTTCAATTGCTGCTGCAACAAAATCAAATAAAATATCGTTAAAAATTCTTTCATATTTCTCCACCATATTATTCATTTTCTTAATTTTAACAACAGGGTCTATTTCTAATCTATTAACTTCTCTTTTTATTAGTTGTATAACCTTAATTTGGTTTCAAAAGAACACTAAAAGAAAAATATTCGTTGCTTCAATTATTATTGGTATTCTCGTGCTTTTGATAATAATGATAAATTTGCCTTTTATGTCGTATTTCAAAACAAGAATTGATAATATCTTCTCAACACTTTTTAATCCAGATGAAAGGCCAAAAGATGGTTCGGCATCAGATAGATTTAATGCTGCCATTACTTCATTCGCTATAGGGTTTAACCGTTTGATCTTTGGCTTTGGTTATATGAGTGCAACCAATTTCACGTATCTCGGAATGCAATCACACAACAATTTTGCTGAATTATTTATTGATTTCGGAATTGTCGGACTCTTTATCTATGAATTATTGATTTACTTACCATTATCAAGATCGATTAAAAACAATAGTAAGCATTATATAATTTCGCTTTGTTTATATATGTTTGTTTTCCAATTGTTTTTAACGACATACTATAAAAAATTTGAATATATCTTTTTTGGGTGTATGTATGGTGCGCTTGACAGCTGCTTTAAAACGAAATATGTCTTACACGATTCTACCAAAAAAGGGAGTGAAAAAACCTTGATATATGAAATAATTCCTTCCTTAACTCCTGTTGGCGGTGCAGAAACATTTATCTCTGATTTTATAAAAACCGTGCACAAAAAATATGGCAATAATGTAGATGTAAAACTTATTATATTGTATAAACAACCACAAACTAGTTTGTTAAACGAACTTTCAGAATTAGGAATTGAAATAATTCAACTCGATAAAAGAAAGGGGATGGATTTTCGATGCTCAATGCAATTAAGAGAATTGATTCTTAGAGACAAACCAAATGTTATTCACACACATCTGCTTACAATTTCAACCCTTTTTTTGGCAATACCTTTTAAAACTAAAAAAATTAAAAAATTTCATACGATTCACCACAATTTCTCTAAAGACGACAAAAACCACAAGCTATTAAAATTCTTATTTAAAAAGAATTATTTGCTTCCTATATGTGTCGCCGAAACACCAACAGAACAATATAAAAAATATCTTGGTAAAGATCTTATTTGCATAAATAATGGAATAGTTTTATCGCGGTATAATAACTCAGTTCCTTTGGCAAAAAGAGATATTGATTTTTTGGTCGTTGGTAGATTCGTTAACATTAAGAATCAAAAATACCTTATTAGATTATATTCTTCATTTAAAGACCTGAGAAAATACGGATTAGTCTTTGTAGGTGATGGCCCAGAAATCGACGAATGCAAAAAAATGGTTTCAAATTATAAATTAAAAAAATACATTTCTTTTGTTGGTTTTTCAAATGATGTGCCTGACTTTATGTCCAAATCGAAAGTATTAGTTATTCCATCTAAAAACGAAGGAAACCCTATTGTCATTAACGAAGCCATTGCTTCTGGAATGCTTGTTGTTGGAAATGATGTTGGAGGAATTCACGATTTATTATTTAAAAATAAAAATGGTCTTTTATCTAATATATCAAACAAAAACGACTTTGTTTCTAAATTAATAATTCAGATTCAAAAGGCAAATAGAACAAATATTGTGTTAAAACAAAATTTGAAAAAATACGATATTGAAACCACTGTAAAAATGTATATGGATTTATTTTTGGAGAAGAACGCATGAATTTAAGAAATACTTTTCCGGTTCTTTCTTATTATACAGGTAAAAAATTGCAACTTTTATCAACATATTTTTATAGAAAAAACCCACGAAAATGGACACAAAAGAAATATTATCAAAAGTTTGGAATCAGATTAAATCTTGATAACCCTAATTCTTTTTATGAAAAAATGAATTACTGGAAATTGTTTTCATATTGTAAAGAACAAGATTTATTAACAGACAAAATTGAAGTCAAAAACATTCTTGACGTTAATGGTTTCGATAACCTGTGTACAAAAACTTATTTTTCTTGCGACAGTATTAAAGAGGCAAAAAAATGGTTCTATATTAACTGTAAAACCATTAAGAAAATGGTAATTAAGACAAGCCACTCTTGTGGGGATGTTTTTATATATGACAACGGATTTATAACCAAAAAAAATGGTCGCAAAATTAAAAATATCTCTGCAGTCTTCAAAATGCTAAAAATTGGGTTAAAATTTAACCACTATTATTCGCGCTTTGAACAAAATTATAAAAATTTAGAACATCGCATTTTCTTTGAAGAATACATTGAATATGACAACGAAACAATTGAATATGAGATTATGTGTAATTACGGAAAAATCCGATTTGCTCAAATTGTTTTCAACAGACAAGACAACGAGGGTACAAAATTTTTAGTAGACAAAGATTTTACTTTTTTAAGTAATGTTCGAGGTAACCTAACAAACAATCAAACCACATCAATTCAGACACCAAGAGATATTAATTTAATTACAACAGTTATTGAAAAACTCGTTTCAAAATTTCCTTTCTGCCGAGTCGATTTTGTGCAAACAAAAAATAAAACATATTTCTGTGAATTTACATTTGTAAAATCCGGAGGTATTGATGCTTATATGCCGCTGCAACTTAACGATTATTTGGGCTCTTTATTTAAATTATAATTATCTTCTCTAACAGAAGACGAACTTATTCCTTCTGTTCTTGATAAGTGAATGACCTCTTTATTATTTTCCAAACACCATTCGATAGCTTTTAGAAAGTGCTTGTTTTTTTGATCCCCACCCACAACGAGGATATCGAAAGCAATTTGTTTTATGTCTTCATCAATTTGAGAATATTCTATTACATTTGCGACATAATCACATTTCAAAATATTCATACATCGCTCTTTTAGACAATCATGCAACACAATATTAGGTTTGTTTTTTACAGCATCAAAATCATTCTGAACAGCAACTACAAGAACGTCTCCAAAAGCCTTTGCTCTGCGGAACAAATTAATATGTCCATAATGCAGTAAATCAAAAACACCAAATGTAATTACTTTAATCATATTAATTATTTTTAATAATTTTTGCAGGATTTCCAGCAATTACAACGTGCCCATTGGGAAATGATTTAGTTACAACCAATCCAGCTCCAACAATAGTCGAATCGCCAAGAATTACTCCCGGAAGAATTGTAGCATTTATGCCTATCCAACAATTTTTGCCAATGTGAATATCTTTGGGTAATTGATGTTTTGACAAATCAGAAAAATCATGATTCGAAGTTATTAAGCCAACATTATTAGCAATATATGTTCCCTTGCCAACACATATTTTTCCAACACACTGAAAGTATTTTCCGGATCCCTGCAAGATTCTATAATCAGAAGAATCAAAAAATAGATTTTTAAAATATAAGATATGATTGAGAGGGCTAACTGGCAACGTTGAATCAGAATTCTTTCCTAATTGTTTGTTCATTTTTAAATATGACAAAGAACGAAACCATGCAGATGAACGCCTTAATTTAAACCCATCCAAAGATTTTGTCTTTTTCAAATCAATCCTTCTATAAAAAAAATTTAATTTTATAATAGCAGCATACATTTCTAAGAGCCTTAATTATTTTAAACATATTTTGAGTATATAGATAAATGATGAATTTTTGAAGATTTATTATATAATACCATTGAAAAATAAATGAACAAAAAAAGAAATCTAATATTCCTTGTTATTGACTCATTAAGCTATTCAACACTTAAGAAGTACCCTTTTAAAAACGAGCTTTTTATTAACAATTTTATAAAAAAGCATTCAAGGAATTATGAAAATGTGTATACCCAAGGTCCTTACACGGAAGCATCAATGAATGGATTGGCATACGGACAACAGGCTTTAGACTATGGGTCATTTATGTATAGTCACTCGCGTTGCAATCATTCATTTGTTGATATAATTCATAAAGATTATACGACTTTTTGCTCAGGAATGTCTTGTAGACTATTTGTAGACCATTCAAAAAAATCATTTGATAAATTTCATTATCATTTTTATACACCAACAACACTTCCGACTCTTCAATGGAACCGAATAAACCACTTTTGTGCGCTGAACAAGAAACGCAATCTTTCTACACTAGAAACGCAATGCTTAAAAAATCTTATTGAATATGCTTTGAAAGACACAATAACATTTATTGAAAATTTTTTAACAAAAAAATATGAAACATCCTTGTCAAACTCACTTATAAGTATTGAGGATGTTAGAAACCTTCTATCTAAAACAAAAAAGGAATTAAATAGCTTTCACAAAAGCGAATCAGCTTTTATTAAAAAAGTACTTTCAAGCGAAATTGATTTTTCAAAATTTGATTTTAAATATAATGTCGAATATGAGAATCCAAAAAAAATAAAAGAAATATTTGATTTATATCGACCGTTGTTAACAAAACAAATGGAAAAAAATATTTTATTTTCTGCCGATGTTTTTCGTTTATATATAAATAATTTGAAGAATATGTCGATTTCAAAAAATAATAATTTTTGTATTGAATTTTTAAAATATATAACGTCTGCAAAAAGAAAGAGAAACAGCATTAAAACAACTTATGACAAATTGTTGATCCCTAATAATAATGTTAAAAGGGCTGTTTCATTTAATGCTTGCTTGTCACAAATCGAAGATTTTTTATTAACTAACAAAAATAACGAGAAGCCTTTTTTTGTTTATTGTCAACCCGACGATTACCATCCGCCAGCCACATTTTGGTCTTATGACAGTTCAGACCAGTACCTCATAAAAGCCGAATTAGAAGACGCATTAAAGTTAGCGAAAAGATTTAAAAAAATCCAAGCAAATATATTCGACTATTTATCGCTAAATTATATTGATAAAAAAATTGAATCTCTTTTTGTATTTTTGAAAAATAATGGTCTTCTAGAAACTACAGATGTGGTTTTAACAGCAGATCATGGTTCGTGGTTTTTTAACAATGCTACTCGTCCAGATGAGTCATTAATTATGACGGAAGAAAGAATGCACATTCCTTGTATGTTTTTTAGACTAGGTCAAAAACCTAGTGTAGATAATTCGTTGCATTGTTCATACTCAATCCCTAACTCAATTCTAAAATTTATGAACTATGATGAGGACGAATACTTTTACGGAAAGAGCTTTGACATAGATGAGAACGAATTTCTCTTGTCCGAAAATCTTGGCTTTGGTTGCCCAGATATCTTTAATGTCCCGATTAATTATGTCGTACATAACAAAAAATATAAACTCAATATAAAAGTAAGCTTCAACGAACATCTTGGATTAAAGAATTGTGTTGGTTTTTATGATCTAGAAAACGATCCTCTAGAACAAATTAATCAGATTAAAAAAGCGAAGAAAAAATATAAAAATATTTTAAAATTAATGCTTTCTTTTGCCGAAGAACGTCATTCTGCTGTTTGTTCAAAAGTTACAGAAGAAAATTTTTATTTAATATGATTCCGGTATTTATCGAGAATTCTTTTTAAATTGTTTTTTTATTTTATTTAAGATGCCTAAAAACGAGGAGCGTTCAATAAAAAGCACGCACAGAACAAATAGTAGTACAAACGAAATTCCTTTAACTACAAAAGTAACAATTGTGTTATCGATTATGATTAAACGATCAACTCTGTAGACTAAGAGATCGATCGTAAGAGCAATTACCATATATTTTAAGAATATTTTATAAAAACTAATCATGTTTAATTTTGTTACCTTTTGGTCATAAATAGACATCACTAACCAATGGCCTAGTAAATAAGTAGACGCTGTTCCGATGACACATGCCCAAATTGCGTCGTTCTTTGGCATAATATTCACAAGAAAAATAGAAAATACAACATTGAAAATTGCAACACAAAAATAAATTATAGAGGCCTTAATATGAAAATTTTGTACTCTACGACTTATAATGGCTAAACGATTACAGCACGTAATTGAATAAACCATCATAAGAATGCACGAAATATAATATACATTTATGCGACTATCATCCAACCAAAGAAATACGAATTCTTTTCCGCAAGCAATAAATCCTCCTATTATTAAAAAGGCAAAGATTGTTTGCGCTTTTGAAACCTTTAGAAATAATTCATTCATTTCTTTTGTTCCACCACCGTTATAATAAGAATCATTCATTTTTTGAACATAAACAATTGAAATTATTGATGTAAAACTTATCAAGTAGGATGGAATGGTATAGGCAAGTTGATAAGTAGCAACTGATTCTGAGTTATAAAAACCAAGAATTGTTTTATCAAGGCTTTTATTCAGTACGTCAACAACGGTGTTAATGATAACAAAACTCGAAAAAACCAATATCTCAAGAAACAACTTCTTTCGATACTTTTTATCATCATCATCAATAGAACGTACCGCTACCTTTTCTTTAAGAATAAATTTTGAAAAAAGACTGAGCATTAACGTTAACAAAACAGCAATTCCAAAGTGTATAGCGGCAACCGCAACAACACCATATCCATTTTTTAAGAAAATAACTGAAAGAATAGTTTGCAGCAATATTTGTCCGAGAGAAAAAGAATATATCAATATATATTTTTGTTTATAGTATTGGTATGACTTATAAACCATTAAAAAACTTGAAATTGTTGTAGAAAGTGTTGAAAAAAGAATAATCAAACATATTTGATTCTTCTCGGCTATAGAATATTCTTTTAATGGTATGGTGCCCGAATAAAGTAATGCATCAAATAACAATCCTGCCGCCAGAACAAGAACAGAAATTACCAAAAAAATCTTCCAAAATACACCGCACGCTCGCGCCTCTCCATACTCACCAAATTTTTTCTTTTCACGTGTTAAAAATTTGTAATAAGCGGATGCTATTGCGACCATTAATGTATCAAGCCACGCAATTAAGGAAGTTGAGAAGGAGTAAAGTCCGTATTGAATATCTCCAACTGTTTTTAGAAAAAACGGTATAAAAAATAACGAAATCAAAACCTGTATAACTATTGTTATCCAGTTAATTGATATTCCTCCTAAACGTTGTTTTGTTTTACTCTTGACCATCATTTAAAAATATTTCAATATCAGAAAATTTATGTGCGTTTTCCTCGAGCCATTTTTTCGGTTTATTCCACCATTCAATTTCTTTTAATTTTGATATTTGATCATCAGTAAACCGTTTGCGAATCACTTTTGCCGGATTCCCAGCAACTATTGTATATGGCTCAACATCCTTAGTTACCACAGCGCCTGCTCCAACAATAGCACCATCACCAATAGTGACTCCAGACAAGATTATGGCCCCATATCCAACCCAAACATCTGCGCCAATTTTACATGCATATTTAGAATTTTCTAAATATATATAATTATTAAAAATAGATTTTTCTACATATGAATTAAAATAATTATGATCATAAAATGATGGATGAATGCTGACGATTTTATTTGTTGGATGTGTTCCTTCAACAACCTTCACACAATGAGAGATACATGAAAAAGGTCCTATATAAACATTATTCACAATGGAACAATCACCGACATAAGAACAATAACCAATATCCAAATTTTTGGCTAATGTGCAACGGCCAAGATAATTGTTTCCTGAAAATCTTGTATTGCGGCTGATTATTGACTTTTTGCCAAACTTACAAAGCTTTCTAGATCTATGTTTTAATATTGCTTGTTTTACAAAAAATATCATGATTTTTCTCCGATTTTATAAGTATTCAGTTTGTTCACCCAAGGATTTTTTGTGTACCAATGAATTGTAGATTTAATTCCTTCAAAAAAATTTGTTTTTGGTTCCCAACCAAGTTGAGTTTTAATTTTTGATGCATCAATAGCATATCTTAAATCGTGCCCTTTACGGTCCTGAACATATTCAATTAAATTCTCGCTTATACCAAGTTCGCGAACAATTAGACGAACAATATCAATATTTTTCATCTCATTATTTCCGCCAATATTATAAATTTCACCAGCAATTCCTTTATGAATTATTAAATCAATCGCTTCACAATGATCCTCAACATATAACCAATCGCGTACATTAATTCCTTCGCCATAAACAGGTAATTTTTTGTTTTCAAGACAATTTAATATCATCAAAGGAATCAATTTTTCTGGATATTGATATGGGCCATAGTTATTAGAACATCTCGATATGGTTACCGGAAGATTATAAGTGCGATGATAAGCTAGCACCAGCAAATCAGCAGCAGCTTTGCTGCTACTATATGGAGATGATGTTTTTAATGGCCAATCTTCCTTAAAGAGGAGATCGGGTCTATCAAGCGGTAAATCACCATATACTTCATCGGTTGAAACTTGATGAAATCGCTTTACTCCAAACTTTAGACATGCATCCATTAAAACAGATGTGCCAAGAATATTGGTTTGTAAAAATATTTCAGGATTTTTAATTGATCTATCGACATGGGATTCAGCGGCAAAATTCACCACAATTTCCGGTTGTTCTTCCTTAAAAAGCTTATAAACACCTTCGCGATCACAAATATCTAGTTTAACAAAACGAAAGTTCTTATTTTTCATTACTGGTTCAAGTGTGAATAAATTGCCGGCATATGTCAGTTTGTCCAAACAAACAACACGATACTTTGGATATTTCTTCATCATATAAAAAATGAAGTTAGAACCAATGAATCCGGCGCCGCCAGTAACAATAATCGTCATTGTTTTTTCTCCTTTAAAAGAGAAAGCAAATATTTGCCATATTCAGTCACTTCTAATTCGTGACCAAGTTTCTCTAACTGAATAGAATCAATAAAGCCTCTTCTCCAGGCAATTTCTTCCAAAGAGGAAATATAAAATCCTTGTCTTTCTTGAATTGTTTTAACAAATTCGGAAGCTTGAAGCATTCCGTCTGGAGAACCGGTATCAAGCCAGGTCATTCCTCGGCCCATTGTTTTTACATAAAGTTTATTGTTTTTTAAATACTCATTGTTAATAGAGGTTATTTCAATCTCTCCGCGTTTAGATGGATTAATTTTTTTAGCGATTTCAACAACATTGTTGTCATAAAAATATAATCCCGGAACAGCGAAGTTTGATTTTGGATTATCTGGTTTTTCTTCAATTGAAATAACTTTGTTATTGTCATCAAATTCAACAACACCGAAATGACGCGCATCTTTAACAGGATATCCAAAAATAACTGCCCCATCCTTGATGCTCATAGCTTCTTTTAAGATGGATGTCATGTCTGGTCCATAAAAGACATTATCACCAAGTACCAAACAGACATGATCATTACAAATAAATTTTTCTCCGATAATAAATGCTTCAGCTAAACCGTTTGGTTTTTCTTGAATAGCATATTCAAAATGAACACCAATTTTTTTACCATCCCCTAAAAGGAGTTTGTAATCATTAATATCTGCCGGCGTAGAAATAATTAAAATATCTCTAATTCCGGCTAACATAAGAATAGAAATTGGATAATAAATTAATGGTTTATCGTATATTGGTAACAACTGTTTGCTTACAGCAATAGTCATTGGATAAAGTCTTGTACCTTTTCCACCAGCTAAAATTATACCCTTCATAACTAACCCTCTACTTTAAAATTAAATCGCAAATGTAATCAACATCTTCCAAAGAAAGATCTGGATATAATGGTAAAGTTAAAATATGTTTAGAAACATAATCTGCCACAGGGGTGTCACCGTGTTTAAAATTTTTATAACACTCAAAATCACTCGTTAATGGATAAAAATACTTTCTCGCTTCAATATTATTTTTCTTTAAGGCTACTTTAATCTCGTCTCGATTCTTTTTAAAGCCATCAAAAATAACTGGAAAATATGCGTAATTAGACCGAACATTTGCTTGTTTGGTGGGAACTTTAATTCCTTGAACATCACTTAACCTAGATTGATATCGTTCATACAAAACTCGACGTTTTTCAATGTATTCATTAACATGTCGTAAATTGCAAACGCCCATTGCAGCTTGAAACTCATTCATCTTGGCATTTAAACCGATGGTTCGGCATTCTTCCTCTCCATCTAAACCAAAATTCTTAATAGATTCAAAACTATTTTTTAATGATTTATCCTTATAAACCAAACACCCACCTTCGACGCTATTAAATACTTTTGTCGCATGAAAACTAAACATAGAAATATCACCATAGTTTGAAATACTTTTATTTTTGTATTTAACGCCAAAAGCATGAGCGGCATCATAAATAATTTTTAAATGATGTCTTTTTGCAATATCTTCTATTTTATCGACATCACAGATATTGCCATAAACATGAACAGCAACGATTGCGACGGTTTTCTTGTTTATCAGTTTTTCAATCTTATTAACATTAATTGTTAAATCATCTTTATTAATATCGCAAAATACTGGTGCTAAACCATTACGAACAATGGCATTTGTTGTGCTAACAAACGTAAATGGAGTAGTAATAATTTCACTACCTTTTGGAAAATTGAAAATTGAAATTGCATTTTCTAATGCTAAATGACCATTAACAAAAAGAGTTAAATAATTTGCATCGAAATATTTTAAAAGATTATTTTCAAACTTTTGGTGAATAGGTCCAGAATTAGTTAACCATTTCGATTCCCAAATACTTTTGATTTCGTTTAAATATTCATCAAAATTTGGCAATGATGGGCATGTAACATTTATTTTCATCTCGTTTATTATATTAAAAAATTCAGTTAATACAAGATTAACCGAATTGTGTATCTAATAAAGAGAAGCGTAGTTTATCGATGAATTTTTAATAGTCTTTTGATTATTTCATGTCTAATCTTTCGCTTATATAATTTGATAAAATCATCTGACTTCAAAGATTCGACATCGTTCTTAATAACTAAAATGGTGAATTTTTCTTGTCTGATCCTTTTTTTAATAATTCTCCAGTATTTTTTTGGAGATTCTTCTAGAAGAAGTTCTAAAATCTTTACCCTGTTCTCGTATGTTTTTAATTTTGCGTTATCATCAAGTTTTGAAAATGTTGATGTAAAAGATGTTGATGAACTATATTGGCGATAAACAGACATTGGATGCGAGTCATAATAAATCTTATTGTGTAGAGTAAGATAAAAGCCGAGTTGAATATCAGTAAAACCTGTAAATAGATTAATGAACTCTGGGAATGGTGGCTGGAAATATTCCTTTCTAGCAAGAAGCGATGAAACACTAAAATCTTTTCCTCTAACCAAATCGGCAAGATTGTATTTTTTCGAAAACTTATCAGTGGCTAATCCATAATATCCCTTTTTATTTTCTCTAAGGTTTAATCGGATGGTTTTTGCTACATAAGCTGAAATGTTTTTGTGCTTCTTCAAATAAGACACTTGTTTAATAAGTTTACATTCATCACACCAGTAATCATCACCTTCACACATTGCAACAAAATCACCAGCAATTCTTGGATAATTATAGGCAGAATCAATTTCAATTTGCTGAGAAAATTGGTTACTTTTCTGATAAATTGGTTTGATGATATTGGGATACTTTTTTTCGTATTCTTTTATGATTTCTTGTGATCCATCGGTTGAGCAATCGTCATGGACCAAAATCTCAACATTAAAGCAAACTTTTTGAGAAAGAATTGAATCAAGATTTTGTCGCAAATATTTAGCGTGATTAAAAACATCAACGATAACAGAAACAACAATTTGCTCTTCTGGAACGTACCATTCAGATAGTGTTTTTAAACATTGCTTACTTTTTTGCATATTTTTTAATAATTCTACATATTTTTCGCATGTCGTTTAAGTTATATCTTTGATCACATGGTAAAGGTAATATGTTTTGTGCCATATTCTTTTCTAACGAATTTCCTTCTTTTAAAACATTCGGCCACAATAGCGGTATATAAATATTGTTTTGTATCAACAAGTCTCTTAATGAAGAACCATTTTCAATAAAAAGAGGGTAGCAATAGGGACCAGTATTTCTGTTTACCTGAATTTTATTAATTTTTGATAAACAAGAATCAAGAAAATAAAAGTTTTCTTCACGAGTTTTAATTATTTCTTCATTATTAACTGATTTTAAAATGCTTTTTGAATCATCGGACATAAGTCGAATTGGTAACTCATTAAATAATTCTTCATTTTTTAAAAAATCCTTATAATGAGCACTAGCGCCATCTTTAAGTCTTCCAATAAGATGATTAAATCTATCAGATGAATTATCTTTAGATAAATTATCGTGTTTTAAGACACATGATAAATATCCGCCATCTGGTACTCCAAAAAACTTTCTACAAGAATAAATTGTTGGGATATTGTCAATAGGCAATGTATAAAAACACTGTACGTTATCAACAATGAGATTAGGAAAGTCTTGGCATAGTTTTTTAATATAATCGCTATCTAGTTGTCCAAAATAGTTAACTATATAAAGAAGTTCGTCATTCTTTAGCTTCTTATCAAATATTGGCTTAAAATCACGTCCTATGTGATATTGCTCATATTCAATATGGTTTTTTAAACAGATTTTATAAATTGAATCGCATAAATAGTATGGAAGAAATACTTTCTTGAAATTCATTTGTTGAAAGTAAAATAAAAAAGCATTCCTCCCACTATTTAAGGCTAGCAAATCAGAGTAAAATTCTTTTCCATTCGATTCTGGTTTTTCTAAAGAAAAATATCCACCAATTTCCTTTTTCATTGAACATTTACCTCAATGTAGTCTGATTGATTATTTAAAAAATGAATCATCTGTTCTTTGTTTTCAAATTTAAAGATAAGTGTTCCAATTGTTTGGTTGGCTCCAGAAAAGCATGAAACATGATCTCCTTTAGTTAACCATATTTGCTCATCCACAAGATAACGCTTGATTGCTTGATTGATAGCTATCGAATCAAATCGGCCCTCTTTGTTACTATGCAAAATGATCAAACACCATCCGTCATCAAATTGGATTTGCTTAATTTGAGAAGGCTTGTATTTTTCAAAATTTACAGCAATTTCTATGTATTTACCAATAATATCTTGTTTTGTACCATACTCAATCATTTCAGATAAACGATTACCACCACCGCGTGGAGAAACTTCCATTATGTATGGTTTCCCAAAAACATTTTCTCTTAGTTCTATATTAAGAATGGCATTATTGATTTTTAACAATTTGAACAAGCGATTGAGCTCACTCTTTAGTAAAACTTGGTTTTCGTTTGAGATTTCTGATGGCCAATAATATCCCGCTGGAGTAAACGGATTAATTGAGTCTTTGTCAAAAAGTTGCGAATCAGTTCCGAAATATTTAATTTCACCATTTTCAACAAAAGTATCGGCATCAGATGGATGACCTTTAAAAACAACAAACTCTTCAGCAATCACTTCTTTCTTTCTCGAATTATCAAACGCATTTGTCAACGCTTTAAAAAGCTCTTCTTTTTTATAAACAACACTTACGCCTTTACTCCCCGCAGAATCTGTTGGTTTTATGATTATTGGAAAGCTGGCATATTCAAGATTTTGGTAAGCATCATTAATATTTGAAAAAGATTTAAACCACGGGACGTTAAAACCGTGTTCTTTTAAAAAACTACGAAACAGATTCTTGTTTTGCAATACGCAAACCGATTTATAAGGAGCAACATTTGGCAAACCAAGTTTTTCAGCAACATAACTTGCTGTTATAACACCAGGGTCACAAGCAAAAGAAATTATTCCATCTATTTCTTCTTTCTTTGCGACATCCAAAACTTTATCTTTCTCAATAATGCTGACATTGATATATTTATCCGAGAATTGATGGGCATAATTGTTTGGTAAATAATCACACGTTATAACAAAAATACCCCGTTCATGTGCTTTGCGAATAACTGGAATAATATATTTTGAGCCTCCTAAAATCATTAATTTTTTCATAAAGGATCAACTCCGTAATTAATCTGAGATACATATCCTGTATCATTTTCGTCCGCTCTTTCCTCTCGTGTATATGCCCAGTCAACTGCCCAATTCGCTGGCTTCTCTAAATTTTCACAATTAACAACTAAACTATGAGATGAATAGAATGCTCTTGAGAAAATCTCTGAAACAGTACTTGGGACATATATAGACGAACTTTGTTCAAGATATGAAAAACAATAACTATAAAGCTTGGTGACAGTTGAAGGAATTGTGAATGATTGAATGTTTGTTCCTGACAATGAATAAGCAGCAAAAGCTGTTACGGAAGACGGTACGGTAATCCCATCTGATAAATCAGAACCTTCTCCAACACGAACTAAGGTAGATAAATCTTTCGAATATAAAGCACCATTAATTGACTGATAATAATCATTACTTTGAACATTAATTGAAGAAAGATTTAAACATCCAGAAACAAAGTTTCCGGAAAGTAATTCGCAATGGTCTGGAAGATTTAACTCAGAAATTGTTGTATTTTTAAGAGCCCATGTTCCAATTCTTTTTAAACCTTCAGGAAAAACAAATTGCTGAAGATTAGATTGATTCATGTCAGCAAAACAAAACGAAGAGATATATTCAACTTGTGAAGGAATAACAAATTCGGACTCTGTATGTCTTTTGTTTGGTGGATAGCGCATCATTGTTTTTTCGTTTTGCGTAAATAAAACACCATCGATATCTTTATAATTTGGATTTCCCTCTTCAACGATAATTCTCTTTAAATTCATTAATGAAGAGGAAAATGTTGTTTCACTCAATGAAGTAACAGACTTCGGAATGAAAATTTCAGAAAGTGATGAACATCCAAAGAAGGCGTGATCTCCAATAGACTCTATCGTTGATGGGAGACTAATTGATTTTAGATTAGAACATTCAGAAAAGGCAGCAGCGTCAATCTTTGTTACCGGTTTTCCTTCAATATAATCAGGAATATCAATCGAAACAATGCTCTTTTTGATTGGATCATCTTCATTGAAACCGACGTGAACTTCATCGCCGTCAACATCAACCAAAGAACCGTTATCATATTTTGCAAAGACAGCATAGGTGTCAAAAGACTCGGTTACTTTTTCAAGATTATGATCCCATTTTTCGAATGTATAAAAATAAGATGAATCAAATTGTTTTAAAGGAATTTCGCCACTAAAAACAACATTTTCTCTTCTTCGCACTGTTTGAAGCCCGTAATCCTTTGGGTTTTCATCTTCTTTTTCTCCGTAAAAATGGACATTATAGTGTTTGGTTTCAAATAGATATCCATCTCGTAAATCATAAACCCACTCATTAGTCGTTCCTAAATACCAGGAATTATTCTTGCAATAAACTTCATATAGTTGATTTACCCATTTAATGTTGGCGTCTGTAACATTTTTTAATTCAACAATTTCTCCAACTCTTTCCCAAGCGTCATTTACTTTATGAAAGGTTGTCCAATTATTGATAATAACGAAATAATCCCCGTCAAATCCCTTATTTTTTGATGGTGTTTCATTTCCTAAATATACAGTCCATTCAATATCGTTAGGCATCCAGCTATCATGATATCGTTCTGTTTTATCGCTGGCTCTAGCAATTAAAACAACAGCCCCGACAGCAACAACAGCTGAAATGGACAAAATCGATGCAATAGCAATTCTTTTTTTCTTATTTGTTTCCATGCTCATGAGCCCCTTCTTCAACGTTTTCTTCCTTAAAAACTTTTATGAAAGTTGAAAAGAAAATTTTAATATCGAACCAAAAACTAAGTTTTTCAAAATATATACCATCGAGTTTCGATTTTTCTTCGATAGTAATTGTGTCACGTCCATTAACCTGAGCATAACCTGTTAATCCTGGTCTTAACATATATGAGCCATTCTTTTTTCGATAAGCCATTAAATCATCTTGGTTATAGAGAGCTGGTCGTGGCCCAACAAAGGACATTTGAAGAACCAAAATATTAAACAATTGTGGCAATTCATCTAAAGATGTTTTCCTTAAAAATCGCCCAACTTTAGTAATATAAGCATCAGGATTATTCAATAGATGTGTTGGAATATTGTTTGGCGCATCTATTCTCATTGTACGAAATTTTAAACATCTAAAATGCTTGAGATTCTTCCCAATTCTTTCTTGTTTAAATAAAATCGGTCCTTTTGATGTGCATTTAACAACAATTGATAAAGCAAGAATCAGTGGCAAAAGAATCAAGATTGCTATTAGCGCAAACAAAAAATCAAGAAAACATTTAAATGGTAGATAAATCTTTTGGCGCGTTTTAAGCATTCTTTTTCCTCTGATACGTGTCTACAGCCTCAGCAAGTAAAGATTTGATTTCTTCATTATCATCTAATCCAAAGGCTGTTTTTAAAGATTTGATTTCTTCTTCAATTGGATAAATATCATTTTTCTTTTCGATGAATATTTTGTGGTTAGGAGTCTTCTCGTGATGTTCGTCATCAATTAAAAGTTCTTCAAAGAGTTTTTCACCTGGTCTTAGACCAGTTTCAACAATTTGAATGTCTTTTTCTGGTACAAGACCGGCTTGACGAATCATTTTATAGGCAAGATCAATAATTTTTACTGGTTCCCCCATATCAAGAATGAAAATTTCTCCACCCTTAGCAAATAATCCGCATTGTAAAACAAGACTAACGGCTTCTGGAATACTCATAAAATAACGAATAATATTGCGGTCTGTAATCGTAATTGGCCCGCCTTGTTCAATTTGTTTTTCAAAAAGCGGAACAACACTACCGTTGCTTCCTAAAACATTACCAAAACGGACTGCTGCATAAATGGTATTTTTACTACAAGATGAAAAGTTTTGGATGATCATTTCAGCAAACCGCTTTGTTGCGCCCATGACATTTGTTGGGCGAACTGCTTTATCTGTTGAAATCAAAACCATCTTTTTGGCGGAATATTTATCTGCCATTTTTGCGACATTATATGTACCAACGATATTTGTTCTAATCGCTTCGGCAGGTGAATCTTCCATTAGTGGAACGTGCTTATAAGCCGCAGCATGATAAACATAGTCTGGATGATATTTCTTAAACAAGTGTTCAACCGTTGCTTCATCATACGTTGATCCAATTAATGTTATAAGTTTTGTTGTTAAATTAACCTTTTGTCGAATAAGTGTTTTAAGCTCTTGTTCAATGTCATATGTTGAGTTCTCATAAATATCAAAAAGAACCAAAACACGCGGTTTTGTAGAAAAAATTTGTCGAACTAGTTCCGAACCAATTGATCCACCAGCGCCAGTAACCAAAACGACTTTGCCATTCAATGATTGATTGATTTCATTATTGTCCAAAATCACTTTGTCTCTTCCAAGAAGTTCATCGATATTAATATCAACAATTTTTCGATCATATGGACCACTCATATCAGCAATTACTGGAACTTTTTTAACTCGAACCGGGGAAGATGATAAATATTTAAGAATCTGTTTTTTCCTCTCATCAGTTAAATTATTGATTGCAATAATTACTTCAGAAACGTTGTGTTTCTCGATTATCTCAGCAATATTCGATATCGGACCATAAATTGGGCGGTTAGCAAATGTTTTTCCAATCTTGTTTGGATCATCATCGACAAAAGCAACAATGAGATTCCTATTTTTTTTATTTTGATAAATTTCATCAGCAATGAACTTTGCTACTGCTCCAGCACCAATAACAAGAGTGCGAACATTTTTCTTTCTATTCGCTGCGATTAAAGTTTTAAAACGAGCATATAATCGTGTTGTTGGAGCGACAAATGAAATGGTCAAAACACACAAAAGAAGCGAAAATACTGAAACCCCATCAAATAATGAAGTTAGGGAACGAATTAGAATAAAAGTCACCAATTCGATGATGCCAATAACTAACAAGATAATAGCCATTTTAATAGCTTCTGGAAGCCCAAAATGTCGAATCATCATCTTATAGATGCCGGCAACAAAGAAAGACGCAACAACAATAATTGAAACAACAAAAGCAAAGATTAATGATGCTATTATAAAACTGGCATCAATATCGAATTGTTTTATCCAAGCCAATGGAAAGAATATTAATAAACTAAAGATGAAACTTATTAAAAAGTCAGAGAACACATATAAATAATGCAATCTATGTCTTGGCTCAAACTGTTGCTCCATTTTATTTCGCTCCACGATATTTCTTCCTGCTATATTTAATATAGCGTAGAACCATTATAAAACTTTTTAAACAATTAAAACTCATTTTTTGATGATATAAATCAAATAATGGTTTTACTAATTTCCATTTAGAACTATTTTTAGATGATGCATTTAACCGATATGTTGCGAGAATTTTTTTGTTTCCTTTGGCGACATATCCGCACTTCAACATTTGAATCCAAAAATAATAGTCTTCATGACGGTGTAACGATTCATCAAAGCGATGATTTTTAAAGAGTTCAAAATCATACATCGTCGTTAAGCAACTTAACGGATTACCTTTTAATATCGATTTATAATCGGTTTCTTCCGGAACGATAAATGATGTAGTATTGTTTGGAGATAAACGATTATATGAAGCGGTAACAAGCGGGCCATTTTCTTTAATAAAAGAATATTGCTCCTCTAAATAGTTGCTGCATAAAACATCATCCGAATCAAGAAATGTAATATATCTTCCGCTTGCGTGGTCTAAAGCAATGTTACGAGCTTTAGCGGAACCATAATTATTTTCTAGTTTAAACAGTTTTATCCTTGAATCTTTTTTGGAATATTCTTGGACAATTTCAAAAGATGAATCAGTTGAACAATCGTCAACAATAACCCATTCCCAATTGGAATATGTCTGTTTTAGAACACTCTCGATTGTCTCACTAAGATAGTTTTGAGCATTATGCATTGGAGTTATGATCGATATAAGATCTGACATATTAGATTTTTATCTCCGTTTCGCTCGATTGAATCCTTCGCGATTTTCGTTCAATAATTCTTAATAGTAAAACAAACCAATATGCACCTAACAAAGGAATAACACTAAGAGCAAAAGCTAAAAGTACTTTTGTAATTGTAAAACCAATTCCAGGAACCCAAATAAAGCCAAATTGCGATAATGTTGCAGCGATAATAACGCCAAATAAAGACCCTAGAACCGAGAATGACTCCTCCTTTAAATAAGCAATCATTTTGGTTTTTGAGACTAAATGAGTATTTTTTGTCTTCTTAAATGCGTCCATTAACACAGCGATTGCACAACCTATTAATGGGGCTAATGATGGTAGACCAACCGATGTTAATGATCTCTTAGAAAAAGCAACGTTTATTAAAACAAATATGGTAAATCCAAATATTAAACCAACAATGGATTTTGAAATATAGATAACCTTATTGCCTGCTTTTGGTAGATTAGTTTTTACAGCATATGAATCATCAGCATCGACTGGATTGGCGTGCTTTTTGCTTACAAAAAGATAGAAAATTGTAATCATCGATTCAACAATCAACAAATATATGAAGCCTCCAATTGACATGGTCGGAAGATTAAATCCGATAAATGAAAATGTTTTTACTACATAGAAGAGCAAAAGCAAAACGATGAATGAAGCTAAAATCGCTAACAGGAAAATTGTACTATATCGTTTCAATTCTTCTTTGTGTCTCACGAACAAGAAAACCAAATATCCGATTATTCCAATTGAACTTAAGATACTGATTACAACAGAAACGGATGAACAAACAAATTGTTTGTTGGTTTGATAAAAATCTTTAGCTTTCAAATAGTTTGTCTGCAAATATCCATCGCGAACAATTTGTAATTCGCCGTCTTTTGAAACAATATCGCAGAAACAAAGATTGTATTCTTTATCTTTTTTTGCAACTTCTTCAAATGCCATAAAATACCTTAACGAAGTTCTATTTCCAACAAGGTTATTATTAAACATTCCATAAACAACTGGGTGGAAATAGTCATATGAGACAAATGGCGTCGGAACAACAAACACAAAGTCTTCTCCAATTAATGGTTTATATTTTTCAGCACTTTTGTTGTCTAATATACCAATAATCTTTTTAACTCGAGAAAACTTTGGTGAATAGTACTCAGATTCTAAAATATCATCATCGCGGAGATCTTCATCGCGATCCGGTTCTCTTTCTTTTGGTTCAACAACACCGCTCTCGTTCATCATTTTAGAACGGATTCTTTCTCCGACAAGTTCTTCGATATTTTCATCCGTCACATTTTCAATAGGTACGTTTTCTCTAGCGGCATATATTTTACGCGCAAGAGTTTCGCTAACCATGATTGAATGTGTGTCGGATTTATAATTCTCCATCGCGCCACCGCGATAAAAATCTGACCAGTTAATCTGCTTATCCTGGTTCTTTAATTGCTTGATTTTGATGTCAAGGTAATCACCGCGAAAATCTTGGTCATAACCAGTATAAACTGTTGGCGTTATGGCGCCACTATCATCATCAACTGGTTTAGCCGGATAAATTGTTAATGGAGCAACAACGGATTTGGTTCTGGCTAGATAGGTCGGAGTGTAAATACGTATTAATGAATTATCAGGACCTTTTGATAATTGCCAGAGATTCTGAAATGTTGAAACCTGGTTTAATTCAGATCTACGAATTGGATTGACCGGATTTGTCGAACTAAATTCAACAGCCACATAGTCAACTTCGCTTGTTTTGAGGCACTTATCAAAAGATAGTGCTAAGGATTCAATGGTGTTATCACTATTACTAACACCAAACAATAATGATGAAAAAGTCATCACAGAAATTAAACTGAAGAGAATAATGAATGGATATAAGAAAACTTTTAAAAATCTATTTTTCATTATATTGTCCCCTCTATTATCGTGTATGGTCCAATTCCTAAATAGTTAGGAATGATTGCGGTATATATAAAGTAAGCATAAAACATAACAAATAGCAAAGAAAGAAGGGTGTATTTAATTCTTTTGTTAAGGATTTTTTCAACCGAGTTTGCTAATAAAAATATCACAAAAACAGAAAAATACATTCCAATTCGACCAAATGAAATACTAAATCTGTTGGTGTTTGAAAGCCAAACTCCAACAAACGTTAAAATAACAAACAAAGAGAATAATCTATAATCACGAGCCTTATCTAAGTCGGAATCTAAATTATCATTAATAATCTGAGATCGTTTATAAAACCCGACTTTGTTTTCTAGCCACAAAATAACATTCTTCTTCGCCTTCGAATCTATATATAGACAATAAGAAACAGCAATGATTACAACTAAAAGAATTGTGGAAAGTCCTTTTCCAAATGAAAATGGAGCATAATCTCCATAGTTATTATCAAACAAAGAGCTTGCTAAAGAATTAATTAACTCATACATTTCTCCGCCAAAAATGTAGAAGAAGACGCTAATGAAAATTAGGAAAAGGAATGCTTTTAGATTGATTCTAACACCCCACAAAAAGTAAGGGAAAATAAAAATCAATGCACTTTTATGCCAGAAAGCGGCAAAACCAATTAATAGAAAATAGCAGACAGTTCGGAGAGGCGTTCTTCCACCAATCACAATCAGTGTAATTGCAAACAAGCACAAAGCCATAGCGAATGATTGTCTCAAGCCCGACAAATAGAAATTGAAAAATGTAAAACAAACAAATATGAGAATTGAAAAAATAGGATTTGTAGACATCTTCCAGGAAGAATAAAAGATACAAAAACAAATGACTGCGTAAACAAAGATTTGAAATACCAAATAAGGTAAACCAATCTTTGAGAAAAATTGAGCAAACAAAATAAAACCGTATTCGTTTTGGAAATTGTATGATTTTAAACTCGTAAAGAAGCTTTCACTTGGGAAACTACTAATTGACTTTAAATCGTGGTACGCATTGATGTATGTAATAGAATCAGCACCAACACTTGAACCTTTTAAACCAAAAATCAGAAACAGTAAAACTGACGGAATCAAAGCACATAAAAGATGTCTTGTTTTTTCATTTGGAATGAAGCGGGACCCAACATAGAGGCCAGCAAATAAAAGGGGCAAAGCAAAATAAATAATCATTTTATTCTTCTAATAGCTCCTTTTTTAAATTCGTAATTAACAAAAGGAGTATTCACATCGATCATGTAGGCAAAATGATGCTGCTTTTTCTTCTCTTCTTCAACATCTTTGGTGATATCTCCAAAACAAATCTTTAAATATTCTTCAGTTTTTTCAGGCAAACAAACATCTAAACTATGAAATTTAAAAACTTTTGGTTTTCCAAAAATATTTTTATCAAAAACCATTAAACGATTATAAACATATGAATTTTCATCAATTGATTTTTTCATTAACATTTTTTCCAATTTCAATCGACACCTATTTGGAGAAGAAAAGAAGCAAAATAATGAGCAAACAAAACCTTTAATAATTTGGGAAAATGACTTGTTGTTGTTTTGTTTATATCCAATCCGACCAGAAAGAACGCGATATTTGAACTTTTGGAAACGAGTTGGTTTACAATACCCATCAATTGGAAAAATATCTATAAAAACCCCATGATTTACATTAAATCTTGCGGTCTCAATATCGTAAAAAGTGGTTTGTGAATCTCTAACCTTTGTCACACCAAAAAAGTTTTGTTTCTCGTTAAAACAACTAGAAATAACTAGGTTTTGCGGAAGAAATTTCGCACCTTCTTTAATGAATGTCATAAAATCATCTCGGGGCATGGCTATATCAATATCATCGTCCCATGGGACAAATCCTTTATACTTATAAGAACCGATTGCGGTACCACCGATGCAATAATAAGTTAATCCCATCTGTTTAATTGCTTTAATGACAAAAGAAAAAATCTCGACACACTTTTTTTGTAGTGTTTCAAGTTCATCTTTACTCAATTGATAATATGCAATTTTTCTCTTCATCGTTTCTTATAATAGCAAATAATTTATCAATTTTATTAATAAATTCCTCTGGACTATACTTTTTTAAAACAGAAAAATCGGCTTTGGATTTTTTGGTTGAGGCTTCAATTATTGCTTCGGCAAGACTTTCTGGTGTTGTTGCTTTTGGTTCAAAAACCATTTTTTTAATTTCGTTTGGAAAGCTAGAAAATGTATAACAAACAACAGGATTATTACTTAGCAAATATGAGATGGTTTTTGATGGGAATGAAAAAGAAGTGTATGTATTTTCCGGAAGACGTGGATTAACTAATACATTTGCGTTTAGCTGCAATTGAAGAGCATCTTTTCTTGATAACTCACCCAAATAATGAATGCGATTATTTATCTTGCATTTTTCTTTAATTAACTCAACAGCATCCCCTTTACCGGCTAAATAAAGTTCAAATTTTTCGTCTTCGATTTTAGAAAACGCGTCTAGAAGAAAATCTGCATTATATTGTCGGGAAAGAACACCGCAATAAACGACTTTGATCTTCTCATCTATTTGTTTTTTAAACTCACTATATAAGTTACTTTCCGCTAAACACGGTGACACAAGAACGGGCTTGCTATTAATAGGCAGCCGCTTAATCATTTCTTTTGACAAAACAACAAATCCATCCATCTTTGTTAATAGCTTATTGTTCCTTTTAACTGAAACGTTTTTCAGAAAACGTCTTAGTTTAGTTTCATTTGAAGATTTGACTGTATCTGGAATATCTAAACAAATATTGACAATCCGTACATTCGGATTCAAACGTTTGATTTTTAAAGCAGCGCGAGCAAAAGGTTCGTGAATATCTGCGAGAAGAATATTTATATTTGAAAAACGATCATTACAATACTTTTTGAAGCATTTATAAATGGCTTTAGCTTTCGATTGTTGTGACACCAAAAAGTGATTATTATAACCAACACAGAAAAACGAATCAGAAACTTTTACAGAAGAGACTTTTTTAACTTGGCTATTTAGTGGATAATGTCCGATACTCGGTCCAGAAATCACAAAATTTTTATATCCCAAGTTATTAAGAGCCTTGATAATGCTGAGAGAATGAATGTTTCCAGATGTTGTAGAATCCTTTCCAGACAGTTTTAAAAAGAAGGAATCCAAATCCTCTGGATAAGTAGAACAAATGAATAGATACTTATTTTTCTCCATTAATAACCTCGTTATATAATTTCAAATACTCGTTTATCATTTGGCATCTTGAAAATTGCTTAGCCCATTCAATTAATTCTTTGGAATTAAAATCGTCTCTTTTAAATGATTCAATTGATTGTTTCAATTCGTTGTAGCTACCTTTCGAAACAAGATAGCCACACTTTCCTACAATATCAGTACATCCGCCAACATCGTATGATACAACTGGTGTGCCAACAGAAAGTGACTCTATTAAGACAGTCGGGAATGTATCCGCATATGTTGGGTTCACAAAAAGATCACAATCACTTATAGTCTTTAATGCATCTTTGTTATTCAATGATCCTACAAAATTTATATTCTTGTTAATCTTGGTACCTTTAGCTTTTCGCCCAATCAAGGTTATTTGATAAGAATTTGAATCCAAATCATTTGCCAATTTATTGAATTCGTTAATTCCTTTGGACAGTGTCCAATTTTGACTGACACCAACAATTCTTATCGGTAAATTATGATTTGATATTTTCTGTTTTGAATCAGTTTCAAAGTCATAATCAAAACCATTTGGAATTAATCTAGTGTTAAATCGCTTATAAAGTTGTTCTTGCCATGATGATAAAACAACAAACACTAAAGATTTAGCATTTTTAATAAATGCTTGCTTTAGTTTGAATTCTTTTGCTGCATGGTCGAACAACAACGTGCCCATATATAAATTCTTGTGTGGACATTTTATGCAGCCACTCTTCCATCCGTTGCATTCGATTCCATAATCAAGAAAATGAGCACATCTACCTGTAAGCCAAAAACAATCATGTGCCGTAACAACAACTTTTTTATCCTTTAAAAACTCAAACAACATTCCATAATTCAAAAAATTTCCATGAATGTTATGTAAATGAATAATGTTTGGTTTAAATTTCTCTATTTCTTTGATCAAACGTTTAGTCGATCTTTTGTGAAATCCACCAGTTTTGCCAGTGATTTTAACAAAAATGTTGTTAATAAAATTATATATACGACTTCCACCAATATATCTTGAGTCATTATCAAACCGATCATAACAACGACCATAAAATAATTTACTTTGATACTTATCTGAAACTCCATCACTAATTGATTTAGCGACATTACCGGTTGACATCCGATTATATGTGTTTATAACAGCGATTTTAGGTTTGTTAGAGATTTCCAACTGCTTTCTTTCTTTAACAAGTTTTTTAGCAAGTGATGGGTGTTTTGACACAAAAAGCATCAATTTATCTCTAATGGTTGCTGATGTTTCTTTTGACAACCGTTTTATCAAATTAAAATTTCTTATTCTGTTTGCATCATAATTCACCACAATTAACAATACATAATCAATTAGTGAATGAAACAACAATTTATAAAATTCATTATAGTTCTCTTTGATAAATAATGCTTTTTCAATCAAAGCATCACAGTAATCATTTAATTTTCTATAACTTAGTCTTCTCGATAATGATTTAGGGTTTTGATAATAATAAACCAGTGCTTTTTCAGATAGATATACTCCAGAATTACAACGATGGAAAACCCTTATCAGCGTCGAAATATCCTCGCCAAGGCGCTTCTTTATATCAAAATCTTCTGTATTCAACACATTCTTCCGAAATAGTTTTCCCCAAAGAAAATTTTGAATTCTATGGCAACAAGAAATCTCTTTAATTAGTTTGTTGTGGTTTAAGAATTCTGATTTAACTTGGCCTTTAAAATCTTTTATTTCATCGCTAAAAGTTTCATATTTTGCAATTGCTACATCAACTTTATTGGTTTCCAGTGAATTAACAAGTTCTTCTATTGCTGAAGGGCAGAGAATATCATCGGCATCCAGAAAAAACGCATATTCTCCCGTAGAATGTTTTAAACCTTCAACTCTTGCATATCCAGGTCCTCTATTTTCAATCGAAAATAATTTAATAGAATCGTTGTTTAGCGATTCAATTAATTGAACACTTGAATCACTTGAACCGTCATTAATTAAAATAACTTCAATATCTTCATAGGTTTGCTCCAGAACCGTTTGAAGCGTTCTTAAAATTGTTTCTTGCGCATTATAAAAAGGAATTATGACCGAAACTTTATTCATAAAATTCTTCTTTTAGAAGAGGGGCTAATGAGCAAGGCCCGGTTTCAAAAGGCGTTTCCTCGCCGCCAAACAGCTTTTCAATCAAGATTGATAATCTTTTAGCTGCCTCAACATAGTTCCATTCCTGAACAATAGTCAAATAAGCATTTTTAGATATGTTTAGTCGTTCTTCTTTGTTTTTGATTAAATAAAGGGCTTTAGAGAACATGTCCTGATCATTTTTAAATTGATAAATTACGCCATTAAAATAGTTTTTAATTAAATATTGGCTAGAGCCAACGCCATGAGAACACAGAACTGCACAACCAGCGTTCATTGCTTCATTAACGCCAACCCCCCAGCCATCATCAAATGATGATGTGAAAAGAGCAATATCCGCTTTTTGGTAAAATGTTTTTACTTTTTCGGATTCGACTTTTCCGTGACAAATAACCATTTTATCTAATGAATTCAATGAAATGGAATTTAAAATTGATTGTTTAAGTTCACCTTCCTTTTCATCGCCGTCACCGACTATATGCATCTGAAAGTCAATACCGTTTTCTTTTAAAAACACGGCCAGTTTTATTGCGGATTCAGGATTTTTCATTGAAATTAGACGTGAAACCCAAACAATATTTAACGCTGTATTTTCTTTTTTGGTTTGAAGCAATGAATTCAGATCGTATTTTTCAAAGTATGGAAAATATCCCCATTTGTACCATCGTTTTTTTAATGGTTTCATTTTCAAATAATCTAGTGGTGTATAAGCCCCTGTTGAAAGTAAAACCTGATTCTTACAACGTGGAAATAGAGATTCAAGAAAATATCGCAATCTTTGCTTACATTTTTTTGCAAACGAATAATGATGATGAGTAGGTTTAAATAAACGTTCTGAATATCTAAGTAAAAGTGCTCTCTTATTAAAATGCTTTGTAATTTTATATGGCACTTCTCCCATAATGATTACATCGGCATTTTTAAGTGTAGAAATACATATTTTTCTTTCTTCTTCTGAACGAGCCCACCCTTTTAAGTATGACCGTTCAAAACCCTCTTGATGCGCCGCAACACGAAAATCCAAAGGTTCACGCATTTGTATGAAAGTAAAATCACCACCGTAAATCTTGTATAGTTCATCGGCGAGATAAACCTGGTGATAACACAAACTCTTTGTTATAAAAACAACGCTCTTTTTCATTAAAAGTATTGTATCACAAGATACAAGATGTAGAAGAAATACTTATTATTGGTTAAAGAACGAGCTTATCTTTTTGATGTCTAGACAAGATTGCTTTTATATGCCTAATAATGTGCTTTTTTGGCCGATACGCAAGATTATGCTTTCTTTTGTTCTGGTCGTAGTGAGATATCAAAAACTCATCAAGTTCAGTTGTCTTTTCAAACAAATAACTTACTGGTCCACCAAAAGGAATGTGTGTGTTATTTGCAGGGATAACAAAACTTTTAAAAGACTCTAGTTTAATTGTCTTATCGTTGAAAATAAATATAAAATTACAATCATATTTTAAGCAGAAATTCACCAGCAATTCTTGGTTATTTTCAATCCATTTTGCCTCTTCTTTGTTTCGGCAATAGTACACAAGAAGACAGTTATTTTTAAGTGAATCATAGAAATTTTGAATGTGTTTATCGGCTTCTTTTATGACCTTGGAATATTGTTTATCAAAAGTTTTTTTGGGATCGAATAAATGGACAAACGAAATTCCATATTTAGTATTTGTAACTATATGTGGACATCCACTAAATTTTTGAACAAGAAATTCACGATCAAAAAGATTAGAAAAAGAATTCTCAATAAGTTCGATATTATTTTTTAAATTTCCATCAACCCAATCAAAAAAAGAAGAACACGATCTTACTCCGATGCTTCGTAAGTATAAAGCGGTCGAGCACATGCAACCAATTGAAACGATGTTTGAATATTTTTCTTTATAAGAAAGCAATTTTTCCATATTTAGTTCCTATGAGTTAATTGTAAAAACAAACGTTTAACATATTCAAATGATTCCAGATGTAAGAGAGCTGAAGCAAGGAAATAGAACGAGAAACCATAAATAACTTGCTTAATAAGTGTAATCCAACCCGGTTCATAAAGTGTTCCAATATAATAAACTAATCCACCCATTACTACCGTCAATATAATTGTTGGAAGCAAATCAAATAGTTGTCTAAAGTATCCATACCGAATGAGTTTGTAATTTGGAGCTGCGTTAACAAATTGACTAAAGACTGATCCTCCAAGCACAGCATAAGCAACAGCCATTACGCCATAACGAGCGCAAATCAATACAGCCGCAATCGATACCGCATCTTTAATAATCTCCAAAATTAAAAATATATCACTATGTCCCATCGCTTTAATGGCATTTAAATTTGATGTATGAATTGGATAAAATGCATATACAGCACAGAATATTTGAACAAATGGAACACAAGGTAACCATGCTTCACCAAGAAGAATAAGAATGATTGGTTTAGCACAAACGGCAAGGCCAGCCATTAATGGCATTATAAAAAATGAACTAGTTTTAATTGCTCTTCGAGTCATCGCTCGAACTTTAACTTTCTTATCTTGTTCAGCAGAAAGGGCTGGCAACAAAACACTATCAATACTAGCATTGATTGAGCCAGTCAATACACTAGGGAACGTTTCACCTTTTTGGTAATAAGCTAAATTCGGATCCTCTGCAGATTGCTTAGCGATAACAAAGGATGAAATCTTTTGAGTAATAATGTCTAACAATCCCGAAACAAGAAGTTTCCACCCATAAGAAATAAGGGTTTTTAAGCGGGACCAAGAAAACATTTTTTTCGGTCGCCATTTAACAGTTATCCAAAGTACAATTGTATCAATAAACGGATTTAACAAAACTTGAGCAACAAGAGCCCAAACACCGCAACCCAAAAGAGCCATTACAATGCCTACAACGCCAGAAATTAGCGTTCCAGCCAATGTTGATAAAAAGAACTTTCGAAACATCATGTGTCTGGAAACGTATGCGTGCTGAATATTCTTTACAGCAGAAATAACAATGACCAAGCTAACGACCCAAATGATTGGTGTTAATTCTTCACGACCATAAAAATTGGATATTACTGGTGCCAGCACAAACATTAAGGCATATAAAATCAAGCAAAGTCCAATGTTAAAGTAGAAGACAGATGAAAAGTCTAAATCATCCGAATTTTTCTTTTGAATTAGGGCGTTTCCAAATCCGCCATTAACAAAAACTTCGAGAATTGCAGTGATAATTGTCACCATGGCAATTGTTTCGTAAGCGCTTGGTCCAAGAATTCTTGCTAATACAATGCCAACAATAAAAGTAACGATCTGAGCACTACATCTTTCAAAGAATCGCCAAATCCAATTGGTAGCAACTTTCCTTCCTGTAATCTCTTCAGCCATCGATTAATTCCTTAGTTAACTTTAAAGCTTCGGCGATAACATCATCCATATCATAATAATGGTACGAACCTAGCCTTCCGCCAAAATGAATATTTTTAAGTTTTCTTGCATCTTCTTGATATTTATATAAAAGAGCCTGATTTTTTTCATCATTAATTGTGTAATAAGGGATTTTCCCTATTTCAAATCGATCCGGAAATTCACGAGAAATTATAGTAAAAGGTTGTTTTCCAAATTCAAAAAACTTATGCTCGATAATTCTTGTGAACGGTTTTTCGTGGCTTGTATAGTTAACAACGGCGTTTCCTTGAAATGAAGGGATATTTAATTCATCGGTTTCAAATTTTAACGACCTATATTCAAGTGGACCATATTTGTAATCAAAAAATTCATCAATCATTCCTGTATAGATTATGTGTTTAGCCATTGCTAAATACTTTTCTTTGTTAGACAAAAAATCTGTTTCTAATAAAATGTCACTTCCCGAAAGCATTTTTTCAATAATTTGGGTATAACCGCCCTCAGGAATTCCTTGATATTTGTCGGTAAAATAATTGTTATTAAATTCAAATCGAACTGGGATTCGCTTAATAATTGATGGCGGAAGTTCCTTGCAATCCTTTCCCCATTGTTTTTCTGTATATTCTTTAATGAGCTTTTTAAAAATGGTTTCACCAACGAGACTAATTGCTTGTTCTTCTAAGTTTTTTGGCTCTGAAATATTAAATTTCTTTTTTTCTTCATCAATATGTTTTTTTGCATCATCGCTAGTTTTAACATCACTCCAGAGTTCACAAAATGTATTCATATTGAATGGCAGATGATAAATCTCGCCATGATAATTCGCCAACGGAGAATTTATGAAGTTGTTAAATTTCGCAAAGCGATTAACATATTTCCAAATATCTAGATTATCAGTATGAAAAATGTGTGGTCCATAAATATGGACATTAATCCCTTTAACGTTCTTGGTATAAACGTTTCCACCAATATGGCTGCGCTTTTCTATCACAGCAACACTAAAACCAGCTTTTGTTAGCTCATACGCACATGTGGCACCAAATAAACCACTTCCAACAATTAGATAATCATATTTTGTTTTCATTTTGATTTATGAACCATTCTAGCAAAACGAATGCCATTAAAATTTAATAAACTCATTTGTCTAAAGCGCTTATAAGTTTTTCTCAAATTTTTATATATTGCTGTACCTTTATATAACTTGTTAATTCGTCTCGAATCTTTGATTGCATCGCGGACTTTTCTTTGATATGACCAATTTAATTCGAATGATCCAAACATAATTCTCGTGATTGATTTCAAACAAAATTCTTTCATTATCTCCAGCATTTCATGGTTGTTTTCAATCTTTGAATAGAATTGCAAAAGATCTTCCAAAACCAATTCATATTGATTCTTTCTTTTAAGTTGAACCTCCGGATTCACAGATTGGGTAGGTTCGTCTTGACGATATCTTACCGCAACAACTGGTAGATACGAATATGAACGAACATACTTCAATGGATAAAGAACAAACTGAGAATCCTCATAAAAAACTTTTTCTCTTACACGAATATTGTTGTCAGTAAAAATAGACGTCTTATATGTAACATTATGGATTCTTAAATTTAAGTCACCTGATTCTGGTCTAATTCCATATGAGATAGTTTGGTGATCTTTATATTCATACGAGCAATTTGTAATAACGAGATCATCATCGGAATGTTCAAGATAATTGATAAGTTTTAGCAACTCTCCTGGATAAACCCAGTCGTCTCCATCGATTACCTTGAAATATTTTGTTGTTACAACTTTTTCGATAGCATAGTTAATAACAGAACCATGTCCACCGTTTTCTTTATGATAAAACTCCAGTGTTTCTGGATGCTTTTTAACGTATTCATTAATTTTTTGGGCTGAATCATCTGTTGCACCATCATCAATGAAAATAACCTTTATTCGACCAAGTAAATCTTCTTCTATGTAAAATGGTAAAACTTCATCAACATATTTTGATACGTTGTATGACGGAACAATAATTGAAAGAATCGGTTTTCCCATTATCTAGATCTCCTTATTAAGGAGTATACACCCAAACGAGTAAATCTCTCAGGAAGTTTAAAATATCTCCTTAAAAATCTAAAAACGCATCCAACCCATTTTGCTTTGTCCCAATATGGCTTAGAAGAACGGAGTCTTTTAGCCTCAACTCCTTCAAAAACTTCTTGGATATTTCGAATCCAGGCATCATAAAAGGAATCATAAGAAAATTTTGATTCCATAGCTTTAATCGATTCTTGTGAAATGACAATATTTTTTTTGCCTTTCAAAATTCGGACAATATCTCTTTTGATTGAACCAAGTGATCGATGTAAAAGACCCGTTTGTTTATGTAAAACAACATCATTAATCCCACCACGAGATACTCCAACAACAGGCACGCCATTTAAAATGTATTCCGCAGCTGAAAGACAAAATGTTTCATCTTTGTTTGGACTTACGCCAACCTTTGCGGTTTGAATGATTTCATTTTTATCAATGCCCTTAATCCCAAGAAATTCAGCAGTATCAATAAGATTATGTTTTTCTAATGGTTTAAATATTTTGCTTTCATACTCTGCGCTTGCTAGCTTGTGCGGTCCAAGTTCAACATCGCGATGTGCATTTGCCCCTGTGCCAATAACCAATAGTTTAGAATCAGGAACTTTTTTATGTATATATGGCCAAATCTTTGTCACAAGGTGAAGTCGCTTAATAGGCACAATATTCCCAGTAAAAACCACATTATTTTGCTTTTCAACTTGTTTCGGTAAACTTTGAGGAAAAGCTAATGTGTTAAAAATATAATTAGCTTTCTTGTTTAAATTATATTCAAGGTAAAAATCATAATGTTGCTTAGATACGAATATAACTCTTTTAATGTTGTCTTCTAAACCAATTTGACGAACAACAGGATAAGAAATAAAGTTGTGAACCCAAAAAATGACTTTTGTTTTAGTGAGTCCCTTAATAAGATTATAGCGATTATTTTCTCTCATTATTGCAACATCAACACTGTTGACTTCGCAAAAAGAAAAAATGTCATCAAATCTATCGACGATATGAATATTTGGAAAATCAAAGCCGTTTTGTTTGTGTGTTAATACAAGATGAAAATCAATATCTTTATTTTTAATAAACATTAGGTACGCTAATAAAAACATTTCATATTGCGTACCGCCAATTCCTGGATTGCCTTGAGACAATTCAGAAATATCCACTTTATCCATCGAATGGTTGTCTATAAATAATACAACCTTCATTGTTCTACCTCGAACTAACGGCCTTTAACGGCTCCAAAGATTTTTAAAATCGTATATAAAAATACACCAGCATCAAACCAAATCGACATTCGTTCAGCGTATTTGTGATCCCAATAAGCT
>OCVV011325865.1_pt1 | contig 35884 bp, 30 predicted proteins | sample 1539721 | NCBI WGS metagenome assembly OCVV01 (sample SAMN02144230, study PRJEB22623) | gut metagenome | biome: sheep rumen | host: Ovis aries | place: New Zealand | reverse complement strand
GAGGGGGGCTTGATTAGCTTCTGAGGTTGTGTTGTCTGAAATAGGAGTAATTAGACTCCCCTCCCCTCGGGAGGGGTTGGGGGTGGGTGTTAGGGGTGGGAGGGTCTCTTTTAAGCCCTTTTAAGAACTACACTTCGTCGGCGCCATAGACGTAGGGACGCATGGCGGCTTCATAGTCGAAGATTTCGCCATCGCGGAAGAAGCGCTTCAGTTCGATGGCGGCATTCGACGTAGAGTCGCTGGCATGCACGATGTTCTGCTGGTTCGACATGGAGTAGTCACCACGGATGGTGCCGGGGGCAGCTTCACGGCCGTTGGTGCTGCCGGTCATGGCGCGCACCACCTGCACGGCATCTTTTCCGCTGATGGCCAGTGCCACGACGGGCGATGCCATCATCGAGGCAGCCAGTGTGGGGAAGAAAGGACGGTCGGCCAGGTGGGCGTAGTGCTCACGCAGGATGGCTTCGTCGAGCTGCATCATCTTCATGCCGGCGATGCGCAGACCGCGGCGTTCGAAACGGGTAATGATTTCGCCCACGAGCTCGCGTTGTACGCAGCTGGGCTTCAGAAGTACGAGTGTTGTTTCCATTGTTCTCTTGTTAATGATTTAATTATTAATAGTGATAATAAAACTCTCAACTGCTAACTGCAATGCTTTCTCCGTCTCAACGAAATCGCTGTACGCCATGCTCACCATTTGCCCAGTCCAGGTCTTGGCGGCCATGACCCTCAGGGCTGGGACAATGCGGTCGTGCAGGTCGGCAATGGTGATGGTAGGATCGGGTATGTCGTTCCATAGGGCAAACATCCCTCCTTCAATCTGCGGGTCCTGTTCGGCAAAATGCTTGTTGCCAATAGTGGCGGGTGTCCAGTTGGCATAGAGATATTCGCAGTTCAGGTAGTCATAGTAGTAACCAGCCTTCGGTACGATGTAGACCAACCCGTCGGGAATCGACACAAGTTGATAGCCCAGGCTCCGCATGGAGTCGGGTTCGGCATAGCCATTGTACCAGCAGTTCATCAGCACACCCTCATGGCGTACAGGCGTAGTGCCCCGGGCGTGGGTGAGTGCTCCCCATAGCGTCGGTTGCTTGCCGTAGCGCTCAACGAGTGCCAGGTAGTGGTCGGTATAGGCACGAAACTGCTCCACCACCTCCTGTCGGGCATTCGAATACTCGTCGGTGCCGATGCAGACCCTCGGGCCTCGGAACACAGGGGGCGACAGCGGAGAGCCGCTCAGATACTCACGGAACAGGCCATCCATGAACGTGTAAACATCAGGATTCCCCAGATCCAGATGGTCCATGCCATACTCAGCCGACGCAAGGTCGGGACGATAGTGGGTGAACGCCAGTGAATGGGCAGGCGAGTCGATCTCGGGAATAATCTCCACACCATTCTCCTCAGCCAGCAGTTGCAGCTCGATGAACTCCTGCTTCGTGTAGCTGCCGTCGGTGGCCGTAAGTCCGGGGTAGGTGTCGCACTGGAGCCGGAAGGCCGCCTGGGTCTTCAGCCAGTCGTTGTCGAAATACTTCTTGAACCCGTTGTCGTTCAGGTGCAACTGCAACGTGTTCATCTTGTAGAACCCCATCAGGCGCACCAACTGACGGAGGTAGTCCATGGGGATGTATTTACGGCCCACGTCGAAGAGGAAACCCCGCAGGCGGTACTGGGGAATGTCGATGGCCTTGCCGCAGGGTAACTGGGGCACGCTTTTTGATTTCTCCTTCATAGAAGGGCTTTCAGGTTGGGTAGCCAGCATCTGTAGGAGGGTGCGTGTTGCCCAGAAGGCCCCACGTGGCGAAGGGCTCGAAATCTCCACCGAGCGCTCGCCGATAGATAGTTGGTAGCCCTCAAGCGGCATTGTGTCGTGCTTTTTGCTGACGAAGACGATGTCGCCGTGGCGTGGATGCCCGTGTCGGCGTCTCATGGGTTGCCCCGTCAGTTGTTGGTAGTCGCTGGCAAAGGTGGCAGCCACCTGCAGGAGACCGTCTGACAGCACCACGTAGCGGCCACTCAACGGCAGCCAGCCCTCGGCGCCCGTCCAGGAAGTCAGTTCTGGGATGATGCGTGGCTTCTGGTTGACCTCTGCCATTACGCTTGCCGTAGTCAGCAGTAGGGCTGCCGAAAGCATTATGAGATGCAATTTCAATCGTTTCATTTGATAATCACTTTGCGACCGTTATTAATGTACACGCCCTTCGGGAGACTCTCCAACGACCCTTCTTCCTTGCTTCTTTGTACCAGTCGTCCGCTCAGGTCGTAGATAAACTCCCTTCCCTTCAGGGAGGGGTCGGGGGTAGGCTCCTTTGGAGAGGTGTCAGGGGTGATGTTTTCTATTCCACTGATATATCCGTCTTCACCGTAGTAGCCCTTGATGATGGCATCGACGAGGTCCTGCTGGTTGAACTCCGGCACGCTGCGATGCTCCCCGTCCGAGAGCCCCATCCAGTGGAACGTGCCCATGCCGGCCTTCTTCGTCTGCTCGATGAAGTAGCGGTAGAAATTCAGCATGTTCGAGCGGTACTGCTCGTAAGCATTCTCGGTGCTGGTGCCCCATTCGCCGAAAACCACGGGGGCGCCTTTCTTCGCCAGCAGGTTCTTCAGGTGGTTGATAGTAGTGTTCAGTGTGCTTTTCGCCGAAGAGAGATTCTTGATGTCTGGATAGCAGTGCACCTCGAAAATCAGGTGGTTCATCACCTCGTCGTCGGGCAATTTCATCTCCTTCAGCGGATCCTGCAGATGACTGCTCCAGTTGCCCTCACCACAGCAAGCGCCGTAGGTGTTCACAACGAGGTTGCGCTGGGCATTGTTGCCGCCCGTGGCGCGCACCGTGTTGACGAACGTCTGTGCGTAGCTGTTGATGCCGTTATAGGCCGAGCGGGCAATCGTTGCATTGTAGTTGCCCGTGGCACCAAACGAAGCAAAGCACCAGGAGTCTTCCGTGTCGAGCATCTCGTTGTAACTCTCAAAGAGCAGGTGCTGGTCGTAGTCGCGGAACTGTTCGGCAATCTGCTTCCACAGTGCCTCATAGCGTTCGCGTTGCTTCTCGTAGTCGTCCTCACTGGCCACGAGCCACGCCGTGTTGGAGGCTCCCGTGTCGTGGTGCACGTTCAGAATGCAGTACATGCCCGCATCGATGACGTAGTCCACCACCTGCTTCACGCGACGCATCCAGGCGGCGTTGACCTTCGTGCCCAGATCGTCCTTCGACGGATACCAATGGCTGTTGTCGTTGCTCGAGAACCGGAACTTCGCCTCCATGTGAGGATACCACGTCACGGGCACCCGGATGGCATTGAACCCCGCCTCCTTGAACATCTTCATCAGCGAAGCCTTTGTCACAGGCTGGCCCCACGCCTTCTCATAGTCTGTGGGAGTACGCGACGTCCAGTGCTCTATCCACATGTTCAGCGTGTCGCCCGAATTGCTGTCGAGGGTGTTGCCGAGGTTCCAGCCCACAGCCATATTCTTCACGGCCTCATGAGCTGTTTCAAACTCCTTCTCTTGCGACAAAGCGGCCGTTGTCCCCATAAGCGTCAGAAAAAAAACAGTCAGTAATCTCGTCATCATTGTTAGGTGAGTATCAATAAACAAAATTGATTAGTTTGTTGTTGCAAAATTAATACATAATTACTAAAAATCAAAACATTTTTACCATTTTATGATAACCTTTCCCATCTTTTTCGTATTTTTGTCAGCGATAAGGAACCTACAGTCTCGATAATACTCACAATGAATAACGATATGGAGAAGAGAACGGGAATACATGCCGGCATGGTGCGACTGCTGCTGTCGCTCTGCCTGTTGGTTGGAATGGTGTCGGCGAGCGATGCTGCCGTGACGCACATCTATCAGGGAGCTTATGCCCAGCCTTCTAAGATACTCTATACATGGGACGGAAAATACCTTTATCAGGGTGCTTATGCCCAACCGTCGAAGGTGCTCTATACGTGGGATGGAAAGCACGTGTATCAGGGAGCCTACACCCAGCCGTCGAAGGTGCTCTGTACGTGGGATGGCAGGCTGTTATATCAGGGTGCCTACGCCCAGCCGTCGAAAGTGCTCTGCTTGTGGGATGGCAAACATGTGTATCAGGGTGCTTATGCCCAGCCCTCCAAGATTCTCTGCACATGGGATGGCAAACACGTGTATAAAGGCGCTTACAAACAACCGTCGGCGGTCATGTATACCACCGACGGTCCTGTTCCTGTTGCGTTGCTGATGGTTTGCCTTTAAACCTCTGGCAACGGTTCTGTTGTGTCAATTGCCAATTGTCAATTGAAGTTTTCCGATGGTTTTGTCAGTGCAGCTGCAGGTGAGTGTGGCTGCACCGGTCTCGCGAGTGGCTTGCAGGAGTACCTGTGCCAGACCGTTGAACGTGCTGACGCTGAAGGTGCGGGCGTCGCGGTCGGTGGGTTGCTCCTGTGCCTGCCATGCCGGGTCGCCGTTGCCGACACCCAGGATGCGCACGGGACCTTCCACGCGTATCTGCACCTCCTCGCAGGCGGTGGGGCAGAAGCGGCCGCGGCGGTCGTGTAGTGCAACGGTTATGACGCTCACGTCCTGACAGTCGGCACGAAGCCGCGTGCGGTCGGCTTTCAGCACCATGCGCTGAGGCTCGCCTGCGGTCTCGATGCGCTCGGTCTTCACGCGGCGGCCTCGGCTGTCATAGCCGCGCGCCTCTATGTAGCCCGGCTCATAGATGGCCTTCCAACTCAGGTGGCCGTCCTTCGGCATCTTCTGTCGACCCAGTCGCTTGCCATTCACGATGAGTTCCACCTCGGCACAGTTGGAGTAGGCCCATACGTCTACCTCCTCGCCCTCGTGGCCTTCAAGGTTCCAGTGGGGCAGCAGGTGCAGCACGGGTTCGCCGGTCCACCATGCCTGCAGATAGTAAGCTTCGTCCTTGGGGAATCCGCAGTAGTCGAGAATGCCAAATTCCGACCCTGTGGCGGGGAACTTCAGCGGGTTGGGTTCGCCACGATAGTCGAAGCCGGTCCAGTAGAACAGTCCGCTGAGCCACGGGCGCTCGTCGTAGAACCGCCAGCCGCGTTCTATGCAGTTCAGCAAGCTGTCGGGACCTTGAGGGCCGCGGTTGATGGCTTTCATGCGACCGTTGTCGGCATCGTCGTAGTAGACGCCGCGCGTGCCGCAGCCGGTGGTCTCCTCGCTGCCCAGCGCGATGCGTTGCGGATAGCGGGCGCGGTGTTCCTCCACAGGATTCTGCAGAATGTAGTTATAGCCTGCCACGTCCATCGGCTCTACGATAGTGGGACCGCTGCTGGTGGCGGCGCAGGCCAGACGGGTGGGGTCCAGGCGGTGGCAGAACTCGCGCATGGCGGCACCGATGCGGCGTCCGTAGTCGTTCCACTCGATGCCCCACTCCTCGTTGCCCACGCTCCAGAGGATGACCGACGGATGGTTGCGGTCGCGGCGAACCATCTGGCTGAGCTGGTGCCTTTGGTAGTCGTTGACGCCCGTCAGGCGGTTTTCCTCCAACACGAGCATGCCCAGTCGGTCGCAAGCGTCGAGGAGTTCGGGTGTAGCAGGATTATGACTGGTGCGAATGGCATTACATCCCATCGATTGCAGCTGTCGCACCGTCCACGCCTGCATAGCATCGGGCACGGCAACACCCACGCCAGCGTGGTCTTGGTGCATGTTCACCCCCAGCAACTTCACTGGTTTGCCGTTGAGGAAGAAGCCTCGGTCGGCATCGAAGCGCAGCTGGCGCAGACCGGTCACGGTGGTGTATTCGTCCTTCTGCCCATTGGTTTCGTCGACCACCTCCGTGCGCACCTGATATAGATGAGGATCGTCGAGGCTCCACAGATGCGGTTGGCTGAGGCTGATGGTGGCCGTCGTGGTCAGCTCGTCCTTGCCGGCAATGGCATGATGAGTCTCGCTGGTCGTGCCCACCGCGCGGCCCTCGGCGTCGAGCAGCGTGTGGCGCAGCGTGAAGTGGCGTTCCTCGGTGGCATCGTTGCCTACGCTGGTCTCGACGGTCAGCGTGGCCTTCGAGTAGGGTTCCTGCAGGTCGGCATAGACGAAGGTGCCGAAGGTCTTCACGTGCACGGGCTGCGTGCGATTGAGCCACACGTGGCGATAGATGCCGGCACCCTCGTAGAACCAACCCTCCTCGAGCGATGCATCGACGCGCACGCACACCAGGTTCGTGTCGCCGTAGTTCAGGTATTCGGTCACGTCATACACCTGCGGAATGTAGCCGCTCTCCTCGCCACCCAGGTAGAAGCCGTTCACCCAGATGCGGGCGTTGCGGAAGATGCCGTCGAACTGCAGCTCGAAATGATGGCCGAGGTTGTCCTTGGGGATGGTGAACGTCTTGCGATACCAGCCCACCGACGTCTCGGGATACTTCCAGCCCACGGTTTTGTAGCCGTGGCTGTGGCTGGCTTCGCGTGCAAAGGGCAACCCGACCACCCAGTCGTGTGGCAGGTCGACCGTCTGCCAGCCCGAGGCATCGAACTTCAGGCTGTACGGCCCGGTGTTGTGAATGCTGTTGGCCTTCGTGAGGTAGTTAAAGTACTCGGTGCCGCAGCCAAAGTCCTTCTGCGGGTCGGCTGCGTGTCCGAAGGCAAACTGCCAGTCATCGTCCATCGACTGGTGCTGTCGCGCAGCGTTGTCGGCAGCCCATGCTGCCAGTCCCGTTAGCAGCAAAAGCGCACAAGCTATATGCCTCATGATCCCTTGCATATCAATTTTCAATTTTTCATTTTCCATTTTCAATTTTCCCTTCTCCCCTCCCCTTTGGGAGGGGCCGGGGGTGGGCCTTATTTCCCCTCATACCACTCCTTCAGCACGTAGAAAGCCTTTTTCTTCTGGCCGTCGTCGCTGAAGAGACCCTTGCGGTTGTAGTAGTTCTGAATGCCGGTGAGCACGCGGCGCGGCGAACGGAAGTCCTTCAGAATCCAGGGCGTGGTGCCAGCCAGTCCGTCGATCTTGTCGAGCATGGCGCAGTTCTGCCGATAGAGGTTCTCCTGGAATTCCTCCGTCCAGCGCTGGTTCTGGGCGCCGTGGTAGCCAGCCTTGGCGCCACCGCCGAACTCGCTGATGATGACGGGCTTCTCGTAAGGAATCTCCCACGTCATCTTCGGTGCGTCGTTCACGTCGCGATACCAGCCGATGTACTGGTTGAACGACACCACGTCGACGTATTTGTTCATGTTGTCCTGCAGGCGGTTGTGGTAGTTCGACGCCCCCGTCACCTCCATTGCCATCGAGATCAGTCGTGTGGTGTCCTGCGAGCGGGCGTAGGTGGCCAGGCGGCCCAGGAACTGGTCGCGCTCGGCCGAGTGCGGCGTTTCGTTGGCGATTGACCAGATGATGACGTTGGCGCGGTTGTGGTCGCGGGCAATCATGTCGTGCAGCTGTGCCTCGGCATTCTTATAAGTGTCGAAATTCTTCCATGCGATGGTCCAGTAGACGGGAATCTCCGACCACACCAGAATGCCCATGCGCTCGGCTTCGCGCACGGCATATTCGTTGTGCGGATAGTGGGCCAGGCGCACGAAGTTGCAGCCCAGCTCTTTTGCCCATGAGAGCAGCGTGTGGGCATCCTCCGTCGAGTTGGCGCGGCCGCCGCCATAGGGTTTCTCCTCGTGAATGCTGATGCCCTTCAGGTAGATGGGCTCGCCGTTCAGCAGAATCTGCTTGCCGCGCGTCTCAATCTTGCGGAAGCCAATCTCGTCGCTGATGGTCTCGCCGTCCATTGTGATGTCCACCTTATATAATTTAGGCGTGGCAGGGCTCCAGAGCTGGGGCTTCGCCTTCATGAAGACAGTGGCGGTGCCGTCGGCCGTGGTCGTGAGCTCTTTCTTGATTTTCAGTTCCGGGATGCTCAGCGTCACCCGTCGGCCGGCCTCGGCCTTGTTCAGCTTCACGGTGAAGCCCAGGCGACGACCCTCCAGGCTGAGCAGTTGCAGCGAGTAGTTTTCGACGTAGGTCTCAGGCACGTCCACCAACAGCACGTCGCGCGTGATGCCGCCGTAGTTCCACCAGTCGAAAATCTGAGTGGGCACGTCCTCGGCATGGCGCTTGTTGTCGACCTTCACGATGACGAAGTTCTCGCCGTCCTTCAGCTGGTCGGTCACGTCGAAGTTGAACGGCGTGAAGCCACCCACGTGGTGACCCACGTGATGGCCGTTCACGTAGATATGCGCATCGTAGTTCACGGCGCCGAAGTAGAGTAATGTACGGCGTTTCCCCCCTCCCTTCAGGGAGGGGTCGGGGGTAGGCTTGTTGAACTTCTTATAGAACCACACCGTGCCCTCGTAGAAGAACAGCCGCTCGTCGCGCGTGTTCCAGTCGGAGGGAATCTCCATCTCCTCAGCCTTGTCGAAGTCGTATTCGATGAGATCTTCGGGCTTTTGCGGCTTCGCGTTGCGGAAGAATCCCCAGCGCGTGGGGTTCATGCGATAGTCGTAGTAGCCTTCCTCCTGCACGTCGACGATGTAGTGCCACTTGCCGTTGAGCGACGTGGTCTGGCGTCCGAGGATGTTTCCAACTTGCGGCACCTGCTGTGCCAGCGATGCAGTGATTGCTGTCATGAGTAGCAACAGCATTGTCGTAATTCTCTTCATCTCTTCACGTTTTTAAATGGTTTCAATACGATGCCGAGCAGGGGATGCCAGCGGCAATGACGAGATCGCGAATGCGGTCCAGCTCCTCGTGGGTGGCCTTAGTCAATCCTGCTACAGGTGTCTCGCGGTCGATGGTGTATACCATGACCTGCTCCGGCTGAATGCGCTTCACGGCTTCCAGCCACGGCAAAACATAATAGTCAGACGTGTTGTCCAGGCCTCCTTGGACTCCTTGCCTCAAGAACATCGTCTGGATGATCACGTGCCCGCGAAACGCTTGCAGTTGCTCAATGACCTGCTCAACGTCGTAGCGCGGACTCACCGGGCGGTCGACGCGGCGAATGAAGTCGGCATCTATGGTGTCTAACTTCTGAATGTTGTTGTCAACGCGTAGCAGGGCCTCCACAACGTCGGGACGGTGCAGTTGCGTGGCATTGCTCAGCACCGACACCTTTGCCTTCGGGCAGAGCAGGTCGCGCAGTCGGATGGTGTCGTCGATGATGCCGGCAAACTGCGGATGCGCCGTGGGCTCGCCGTTGCCGGCAAACGTCAACACGTCGGGATGATGTCCCTCGGCAGCCATCTCGTGCAGCTTCTTCTCAAGTGCAGCGGCTACCTCTTCGCGCGAAGGGCGTGGCAGGGTGGGGTGGCGCTCGGCGTTCAGTCCGCATTCACAGTAGATGCAGTCGAACGTGCACACTTTGCCGTCGGCAGGCATCAGGTTGATGCCCAGCGAAATCCCCAAGCGACGGCTATGTACAGGGCCAAAGATAGGACTCGGATAAATAATGGTCATGTTAGGTAATGATTTTTGTTTTTTCTTCCTGCAAAGGTACTGAATATTTATGATTTATGACAAAATTCGGTTCAATTATTTTCTTTTTCATATAAATTTTTGTTAAATGCAGAAAAAACTTCATCGCAGGCGGTTGTCAACTCCCAACTTTTTCTTATCTTTGCATCAAACATCAATATTTATTCAAATAATCTATTTCTCTACTACCATTATTATGAAAGAAACAACAGCCAACCAAACAGCCAGTCAGCGTCTTATGGATTTGGAAGAGCGCTATGGTGCCCACAACTACCATCCCCTGCCCGTCGTCCTCCACAAGGGTGAAGGCATCTACGTATGGGATGTCGACGGAAAGAAATATTTCGATTTCCTCTCCAGCTATTCAGCAGTCAACCAGGGCCACTGCCACCCCCGCATTGTAAAAGCCCTCAAAGACCAGGCCGACATGCTCTGCCTCACCTCGCGCGCTTTCTACAACGATGCCCTCTGCGAGTATGAGAAGTTCATGCACGACTTCTTCGGCTACGACCGCATACTCCCCATGAACACGGGTGCCGAAGGTGTTGAGACTGCCCTGAAGCTGGCTCGCCGTTGGGGTGCCGTGAAGAAAGGCATCAGCAACGATAAGATTAAGATCATATGCTGCGACGGCAACTTCCATGGCCGCACCGTGACCGTCATCACCATGAGCAACGACCCCAGCTCCTACGCCCAGTATGGTCCGCTGACGCCGGGCTTCATACGTGTTCCTTATAACGACGTGGAGGCCCTGCGCCGTGCCCTCGACGAATATGGCGACGAGGTGTGCGCCTTTATTGCTGAGCCCATTCAGGGCGAGGCTGGCGTCTTCGTGCCCGACGATGGCTACCTGAAGAAGTGCTTCGACCTCTGCCACGAGCACAACGTGCTGTTTATTGCCGACGAGGTGCAGACGGGTATCGCCCGCACCGGGCGCATGCTCTGCTCAGAGCACGACGGCATTCGTCCCGACATCGTCATCCTCGGCAAGGCCCTCGGCGGTGGCGTGCTGCCCGTATCGGCATGTCTGGCCGACGACGACATCATGCTCAACATCAAGCCCGGCGAACACGGCTCTACGTTTGGCGGCTTCCCCCTTGCAGCCCGCGTGGCCGTGGAGGCACTGAAGGTGGTGCAGGACGAACACCTCGTAGAGAATGCCGAGAAGATGGGACAAATCTTCCGCGAAGAAATCAAGAAAATACAGTCGCCCTTCATCGAACAGGTGCGCGGTCGCGGCTTGCTGAACGCCATCGTCACCAAGCCCATCAATGGCAAGACGGCCTGGGACATCTGCATCCGCATGATGGAGAATGGCCTGCTGGCAAAGCCCACCCACGACCATATCATCCGCTTCGCCCCGCCGCTCTGCATCAACGAGGCCCAGCTCATGGAGGCTATCGATATCATCAAACGCACGTTTGAGGAAATATAAACAGAGAATCATGAATAGGCAGACCACCAATAGGGTGTTGATGGTGCGCCCCGTGCGCTTCGCGTTCAACGAAGAGACGGCCGCCAACAACGCCTTCCAGCAGAAGAGCCGTTCGGAGGCTGAAGCCCGGCGCGTGCAGCAACAGGCTGTCGCCGAGTTCGATGCCTACGTAGCCCTGTTGCGCCAGAACGGCGTCATGGTCGATGTCCTGCAGGACATGCCCGAGCCCTTCACGCCCGACAGCATCTTCCCCAACAACTGCTTCTCTACGCACGTGGCCGACGGCGACCCGTTGCCGGCAGACGGTGAAAAACCCGTGCTCGTGCTCTATCCCATGTTTGCGCCCAATCGCCGCCGCGAGCGGGGCAAACTCCTGAAGATGTTGCGTGCCGACGACTACAGCCGCATCGTCGACCTCACCTCGTGGGAGGAGCAGGGACTCTTCCTCGAGGGCACCGGCTCGCTCATCCTCGACCGCGAGCACCGCCTGGCCTACGCCTGTCGCTCGCCGCGCACCTGCGAACCCGTGCTTGCCCGCTGGGCCGACGCCCTGGGCTACGACTACTTCCTCTTCGACAGCACCGATGCCCAGGGCATGCCCGTCTATCACACCAATGTCGTCATGCATGTCGGCACGCGCTTTGCCGTGGTATGCCTCGACTCTGTCAGCAATCCCTCGCAGCGCAGCCGCCTCGTGGCCCTGCTCGAGCAGAACGGCAAGGAAATCGTCGACATCACGCTTGAGCAGATGAACCAGTTTGCCGGCAATATGCTCGAACTGCGCAGCACCGACGGCCGCAAGCTGCTCGTCATGAGCCAGACGGCCCAGCGCTCGCTCAGCCCCGGACAACTGGCCCGCCTGCAAGAGAACGTCAGCATCGTGGCGCCCGACATCAGCGCCATCGAAACCGCCGGAGGAGGCAGTGCCCGCTGCATGCTGGCCGAGCTCTTCGCCTGACAACCCTTCAGCATCATCCCATCAACGACCAACGAACATACTTTTATGGAAAAACAACCCAAAACCACCATACCCTGCAAGGTAGACGTGGCCTCCGAAACAGGCAGGCTGCGCGCCGTGCTGCTGCGCCGTCCGGGAGTCGAAATCGAGCGTATGACACCCCTCAACGCTGCCAACGCCCTCTACAGCGACATCCTCGACAAGCCCACCGTCGATGCCGAGTACAACAACTTCTGCGGCGTGCTCGAGCGCTGGACGAAAGTCTACTACGTCAAGGACATCCTGCAGGAACTGCTGCGCGACAAGGCCGTGCGTTCCTACCTCGTCAACGAGAGCCTGCGCCACGACGGCCGACGCCGCACCGCAGGCATGAGCCCCGCCGACTACGCGCTGGCCGAACGGTTCATGGACCTCTCCGACGAGCAACTCGTCCAGGTGCTCATCGAAGGCTACGAGAACCCCACGTGGGACGGCACGTCAGCCAATCGCTACCTGCTGCATCCGCTCTACAACCTGCTCTTCACCCGCGATGCTTCGTCCACCGTCTACGGACGCGTGCTCATCAACTCCATGAGCTTCGAGGTGCGCGAGCGCGAGACACTGCTCTACGACAGCATCTTTCGCCATTTCTTCGGCGTAGAGACGCTGAATGCCAGCGAGTGGAATCCCGAGGCACGCACCGAGGGCGGCGACGTGCAGATAGCATCGCCCGACCTGCTCTGCATAGGTCAGGGCATACGTACGAATGCCAAGGGCATCGACTATCTGGCACAGACCTTCGCACGGGAGCGCGACCATTTTAATATCCTCGTGCAGGAACTGCCCCTGAAGCCCGAGTCGTTCATCCATCTCGACATGGTCTTCACCTTTCTGGGCCAGCACCGCTGCATGGTCTTCGAACCCCTGTTGAAGAAAGACGGCATCTTCGCCGACAAGGACACCACGCTCATCACAATCGACAACGGTAAGATCAGTTACCGCCGCGTGGACAACATGCTCAGCGGACTGCACTCGCTGGGATGGGACATCGAACCCGTCTTCTGCGGCGGCAACGACCCCTGGGTGCAGTTGCGTGAGCAGTGGCACAGCGGAGCCAACTTCTTCGCCCTCGGCGACGACAAGGTGATGGGCTACCGGCGCAACACCCACACCGTCGACGCCCTCGACAAGGCTGGCTATGCCGTGTTGAATGCCGAGGATATCATCAGTGGCAAGACCGACATGAACGACTACGAGCGCTTCGTGGCCGTCTTCCCCGGTTCCGAGCTGCCGCGCGCAGGTGGTGGTGCCCGCTGCATGACCATGCCCATCTGGCGTGAGTAATCCCCGCATCTTCCTTCGCAGGAAGCATTGCCTCATGGAGCAGCATCCATTGTTTCGCTGGGCAGCATCCATTGTTTCGCGGGGATAAATCTATTGTTTTGTGGAGCAAATTAACTTGTTTTACTGAGGAAAACAACTTGTTTTGCCGGGGAAAATAAGTTAATTTGCTCCTCCATCACTACGTGTAGTGGGTACAGAGTGGCTGAGTTGTGCCGTTAATTATGCCAAAAATCCTTAAAATATTTGGAATCGGTGCTCGGATGTTGTATCTTTGCATGAATTTTGGGGTAAACGCTTTTTATGGCTAAGAAAAGAACAAAACGAAATAGAGGGCGCAGCCGCCACGGCCTGCAGGCAGTCACGCTGTGCATCTCGACGGCGATGGTTCTGATTCTGCTGGGTCTGGTCGTGCTGACGGGCCTGGTGGGAAGGAATTTGTCGTCGCGAGTGAAAGAGAACCTGGTGGTGACGATGATGCTCGACCAGGACATGACCGACACCGAGGCACAGCAGTTGCAGAAGAAGCTGCAGGGCCGTCCCTATGTGAAGGACATGGAGTATGTGAGCAAGGAGCAGGCACTGAAAGACGGCATGCGCGAACTGGGCAGCGACCCCACGGAGTTTGTGGGTGGCAACCCCTTCTCGTCGTCGCTGGAACTGACGCTGCTGGCCGACTATGCCAACAACGACTCCCTCTCGTGGATAGCCAAGGAACTAAAAGCTGTGCCGAAGGTCAGCGAAATTTCCTATCAGAAGGACCTGATAGAATCGGTGAACACCAATCTGGCCAAGATTTCGTTGGTGTTGCTGGTGCTGGCCGTGCTGCTGACCATCGTTTCGTTCTCACTCATCAACAACACTATTCGTCTGGGCATCTATGCGCGCCGCTTCTCCATCCACACGATGAAGCTGGTGGGTGCGTCGTGGGGGTTCATCCGCGGGCCGTTTGTGCGCCAAGCCATGAGCTTGGGTGTGCTGGCTGCGGTGATAGCCTGCGCGGTGCTGGGCGGCTTCGTCTATGCGCTCTATCGCTATGAGCCCGAGATTATTGAGGTGCTGACGTGGCGCGAACTGGCCATTGCGGCTGGTGCGGTGCTGCTGTTCGGCCTGCTCATCACGGCCATCTGCGCCGGTATCTCGGTCAACAAGTTCCTGCGCATGAAGGCCGGCGAGCTTTATAAGATTTAGGAAATCTAGGAAATCTGGAAAAGAAATAAAATACTATAAGAAAAATGGATAAAAAGAATTTCGCATTCGACAAGGTGAACTACCTGCTGCTGGCAGTGGGAATGATAGTTGTGATTATCGGCTTCGTGCTGATGAGTGGCGGCGGCTCAACCGAGCAAGCCTACGACCCCAGCATCTTCAGCCCGATGCGCATCAAGGTGGCACCCGTGGTGTGCCTGGTGGGTTTCCTGTCGATGGTCTATGCCATTATCCGTAAGCCGAAGGACGAGTAAGCGATGGATTGGATAGAGACCGTCATCATTGCCATTGTCGAGGGACTGACAGAGTTTCTGCCGGTGTCGTCGACGGGCCACATGATTATCGCGCAGAACCTGCTCGGCATTGAGCAGGGCGATCCTTTCGTGCATGCTTTCACGTTCATCATCCAGTTTGGCGCCATTCTCTCGGTGGTGTGTCTCTACTGGAAGCGCTTCTTCCAACTCGACCACACACCAGCCCCCGAGGGCAGCAGTTGGTTCGGACGGCTGAAGCATAAATTTTGGTTCTACTGGCTCCTGTTTGTGGGCGTGCTGCCTGCTGTCGTCATTGGCTTGGTGGCCAAGAAGTCGGGCATGCTCGACTGGCTGCTCGACAGCGTGGAGGTAGTGGCCGTGATGCTGGTGGTGGGCGGTGTGTTCATGCTCTTCTGCGACCGCCTGTTCAACAAGGGCAGCGATGCCAACAAACTCACTGAGCGCCGTGCGTTCATGATTGGCCTTTACCAGTGCATCTCGGTCATTCCCGGCGTGTCGCGCTCGATGGCAACTATCGTGGGCGGTATGACGCAGGGGCTGACGCGCAAGCGTGCAGCCGAGTTTTCGTTCTTCCTGGCTGTGCCGACAATGGCCGGCGCCACGCTGCTCGACCTGCTCGACCTGCTGAAGGATGATGCAGCCTGGGCCACCAGCCACAACCTCACGATGCTCGGACTGGGCTGTGTGGTGGCTTTCGTGGTGGCGCTGCTGGCCATGAAATGGTTCGTGGGCTTCCTGACGAAGTATGGTTTCAAGGCCTTCGGCTACTATCGCATTGCAGTGGGCACGATTATCATCGTGCTGCTGCTGACGGGGCATTCACTGGCAATGGTTGACTGATGGATTTCTTAGAAGGAGCAATCGTCGCCATCGACAAGCCCTACGGCATGTCCAGTTTCGGAGCATTGGCCCACGTGCGCTACGTGCTGTCGAAGCATGTGGGCGTGAAGCGAGTGAAGACCGGTCATGCCGGCACGCTCGACCCGCTGGCCACAGGGGTGCTGGTGCTCTGCACGGGCAAGATGACGAAGCAGATAGAACGGCTGCAATATGAGACGAAGGAATACACTGCGACGCTGCAGTTGGGTGCCACGACGGCCAGCTACGACCGCGAGCACACGGTGGACATGACTTATCCCACGCGCCACATCACGCGCGAACTGATAGACAGCGTGCTGCCGCAGTTTCTGGGTGACGTGATGCAGGTGCCGCCGGCCTACAGTGCCGTGCACGTGGACGGCGAGCGCGCTTACAAGCTGCGCCGCCAGAGCCACGAGGTGGAGAAGCAGATGCTGGCCAAGCCTGTGCGCATCGACGAGATAGAGGTGCTGGACTTCGATGCGCAGACGATGCAGTTGCAACTGCGCGTGGTATGTGGCAAGGGCACCTACATCCGCTCGTTGGCCCGCGACATCGGTCGTGCGCTGGGCAGCGGGGCTTTCCTGACCGCACTGCGCCGTACGCGCGTGGGCGACATCCGCGTGGAGGACTGTGTGGACTTCGACCACGTCAAGGAATGGCTGGAGGGAATGGAGTAGGCCGCTGACGCGGTGTGTAAATAGTAAATTCGTAAATCGTAAATATATTCGATGAAGCTATCACAATTTAAGTTTAAGCTCCCAGAGGAGCAGATTGCGCTCTATCCGCAGAGTCTCTACCGCGAGTTTGAGAACGAGGATGGAACCAAGGAAACCGTGCGCTTCACGCGCCGCGACGAGTGTAGGCTGATGGTGCTGCATCGCAAGTCGCAGACCATTGAGATGTACAAGCGCGATGCCGATGGCAACCCCATCGAGGGTGAATATCTGGACTTCCGCAATGTTTTGGACTACTTCGACGAAGGCGACACGTTCATCTTCAACGACACGAAGGTGTTTCCAGCCCGCCTGTATGGCACGAAGGAGAAGACCGACGCGAAGATTGAGGTGTTCCTGCTGCGCGAACTGAACGAGGAGATGCGCCTGTGGGACGTGCTCGTGGAGCCCGCCCGCAAGATTCGTATCGGCAACAAACTGTTTTTCGACGACAGTGGCACGATGGTGGCTGAGGTCATCGACAACACCACGAGCCGCGGCCGCACGCTGCGCTTCCTCTACGACTGCCCACACGACGAGTTCAAGCGCGAGCTGTTTGCCCTGGGCGAGGCCCCGCTGCCTCACTACATCATCGACAAACGCGAGGTGCACAATGCTGATGCTCAGGACATGGAAGACTTCCAGTGCATCTTCGCCAAGAACGAAGGTGCCGTGACGGCTCCCGCCACGGGTTTGCACTTCAGCCGCGAGCTGATGAAGCGCATGGAAATCAAGGGGCTGAACTTTGCCTACATCACGCTGCACTGCGGACTGGGCACGTTCCACGACATAGAGGTGGAAGACCTGACGAAGCACAAGATGGACTCCGAGCAGATGTTCATCGGTGAGGAGGCCTGCGACATCGTGAATCGCACGAAGGAGGAAGGCCACCACGTGTGTGCCGTGGGCACGAGCGTGGTGAAGGCCACCGAGACCGCCGTGGGTACCGACGGTCTGCTGAAGCAGTTTGAGGGTTGGACCAACAAGTTCATCTTCCCTCCCTACGATTTTGGACTTGCCGACTCGATGGTAGCCAATTTCTATCATCCGCTGTCGACGCTGCTCATGGAGACAGCAGCCTTCGGCGGCTACGAGCTGGTGATGGAGGCTTACGACCTGGCCGTGAAAAACGGTTACAAGTTCGGCTGCTACGGCGACGCGATGCTCATCTTGAACGACTAGGCTATTTTGCATACCGTCTATCTGAGTCTGGGCAGCAATGAAGGCCGTCGCGAGCGCAACCTGCGGCGGACCATTAAGAAAATAGGAGAGCTGATTGGCACTGTAGAGCGCCAGTCGGCTTTTCTCGTGACTGAGCCCTGGGGCTACGAGTCGGACCACAAGTACGTGAACGCCTGCGTGAAAGTGCTGACCGACCGCTCGCCACGCGAGGTATTGGAATTGACGCAACAGATAGAACGCCAGATGGGACGCAAGAAGAAGACTGTGTTCGACGCCGACAGCGGCACGTTTGCCTATGCCGACCGCCCCATCGATATCGATATCCTGCTCTATGACGATCTGACGGTGGACGAGCCCGATCTTCAGATTCCCCACCCCCGCATGGCGGAACGCGACTTCGTGATGATTCCGCTGGCAGAGGTGAGAGATGAAAGGTGAAAAGATGGAAAAGGTGAAAAGAATTTGTTTCGTATGGTTGGCACTGCTGCCCTTGCTGGCATTGGCTCAGCAAGAGCCAACGTTCGAGAAACTGCTGGTGCCCGACCGGAAAGTGTTTGACTTCGGAACCATTCAGGAAAAGGATGGGCCTGTCAGCCATTCCTTCACACTGAAGAACACAAGCGACAAGCCCATTGCCATCAGTGAGGTGTCGGCATGGTGCGGCTGCACGACGGCCCAATTCGATAAGCGCCCCATCCGGCCCGGACAGTCGGGTAGGGTGGTGGTGACGTTCAATCCCAGCCATCGTCCCGGTGCATTCAGCAAGGAGGTGGTGGTGCTCTTGGGCGACGGCAGCAGCTATGTGCGGCTGTGGGTGAAAGGCACGGTGAAAGGCATGCAGCATCCCGTCACCGAAGACCATCCCTATCACTACGGCAACGGACTCTACATGAGTCATCGCGTGCTGCCGTTTCGCGCGCTGAAGAAAGGCGAAGCGCAAACAATCAAACTGCGTCTGGCCAACGGAACCAACCGTGAGATGACCATCGACTTCCTGCGACAACCTAACAACCGCATCGTGCAGATGCCTGAGCGCATCGTGCTGAAACCTCAGGAGCGGCGCGTGGTGGACGTAAGTTATAGGGCAGTGCGCGAATATCCCTACCGGCGACGCATCGACGTGGTGCCCGTAGTGGGCGGAAAACGGCTGGAAGCACTTCGTCTGACACTACTACCTAGTAAACTACCTGGAAAATAATGGAAGATTATTTGCTTTTTCTAATTTTATTAGTTAATTTTGCACGCTGATTTGAAAAATACTCTCAATAACACCTAATATAATAATACACACTAACATTAACAATAACTTATCTTCATTATGAGACAAAACAGTTTGATGAAACTTCTCTTGCTGTCAGCGCTATCAGCAGCTACGACAGGCGTGTCGGCCGTGGTGCCCGCACAGACTGGCGCAACAGCTCAGCAGCAACAGGCAGGGAAGAATCATGTAAGCGGTCGGGTGCTCGACAAGGCTGGTGAGCCCATTATCGGAGCCACCGTCAACGTGAAAGGCACTGACCGAAACGCCGTTACCGACATCGACGGTAACTTCACGATCGACGCTCCCGAGGGAGCCACGCTCGTGATCTCTTACATTGGTTTCCAGAACCAGGAAGTGAAGGCCAGCAATGGCATCGTGGTCACTATGAACGACGAGAGCACCAGCCTGAACGAGGTGGTGGTGACCGCTCTGGGTATCAAGAAGGAAGCCAAGTCGCTTTCCTACAATGTGCAGCAACTGAATGCCGACGCCGTGATGACAGTTCAGGATGCCAACTTCGTGAATTCGCTGAACGGTAAGGTGGCTGGTGTGCAGATCAATGCTGCCGCATCGGGCATCGGTGGTGCCTCGCGTGTGGTGATGCGTGGTGCCAAGTCTATCGACGGCAACAACAACGTGCTCTATGTCATTGACGGTATGCCCGTGGTGAACGCCCAAAGCAGCCTTGACGAGAGTGCACTCGCCTATAGCGGCAACGGCCAGACCGGTGACGCTACGGCTATGCTTAACCCCGACGACATCGAGAGCATCTCGGCACTGACCGGTCCTTCGGCAGCCGCCCTGTATGGCTCGACCGCTTCGAACGGTGTCATCCTGATCACAACGAAGAAGGGTGCCGCCGGCAAGACACACATTTCTTACAACGGCAGTTTCCAGTTCTCGAAGCCGCTCATGCTGCCCGAGTTCCAGAACACCTACGGACAGACCGAGGCAGGCAGCTACTACAGCTGGGGCGACAAGCTCACTACGCCCTCCAGCTATGATCCTGCCGACTTCTTCCGCACGGGCACGAACTTCACCAATTCGGTGTCGCTCTCTACGGGAACCGACCGCAACCAGACTTATGCCTCCATCGGTGCCAGCAACGCTGGTGGAATCATCCACAATAACGACTTCGACCGCTACAACCTCTCCGTGCGCAACACCACGAAGATGTTCGGCGACAAGCTGACGCTCGACCTGAGCTACATGATGTCGTCGGTGAAGGAGAACAACATGATCACTCAGGGTCAGTACTTCAACCCGCTCGTGCCCCTCTATCTGTTCCCTGCAGGAGCCGACTGGGAAGCCGTGACCTACTACGAGCGCTACAACGCCGACCGCAACTTCGCCACGCAGTTCTGGCCCTATGGTCGTCAGGCCATGTCGATGCAGAACCCCTATTGGATCACCGAGCACGACAACTTCACCAACCATAAGTTCCGCAACACGTTCACCGCTTCGCTGAAGTACGACATCACCGACTGGCTGGCACTGACCGGTCGCGTGAAGTACGACAACAACGACGTCAGGAACGAGTCGAAGTACGACGCAGGCACTGACCTGCAGTTTGCTTCGAAGTACGGTCACTATGGTCAGACCCACCGTCAGTACACTCAGTATTTTGCTGAGGCTTTCGCTACGGTCAATAAGTATTGGAACGAGAACACCTGGAGTCTCACCGCCGTGCTTGGTACGAGCTACGACAAGCAGCAGGAGCGCTTCACGAGTTTCGACGGTCATCTCTCGACGGCTGCCAACATTTTCTCGCTGCGTAACGTGGTGGCTGGTGGTTCCACGAAGTACGACCAGGGACTGATGCCGTTCAAGAAAATCGGTGTCTATGGCAGCACGCAGGTGGGCTACAAGAGCATGGCCTACATCGACCTGACAGCCCGCAACGACTGGTCGTCGAAGATGGCCAAGGCCGAGGAATCCTACTTCTATTGGTCGGCAGGTCTGTCGGGCATCTTCACCGAGATGTTCCCCGCCATCAAGTCGAACGACTACCTGAACTACCTGAAGGCTCGCATCTCGTATGCCGAAGTGGGTAACGACCCTGCCGAGTGCTTCATCACCATTCCTTACTACACGCTGACTGCTGCCGGCATCAGCACCGCCACGAGCATGCCCAACCCCGACCTGAAGGCTGAGCGCACGAAGTCGTGGGAGGCTGGTATCGACCTGGTGCTCTTCCGCAACAAACTGCGCGTGAATGCCACTGTCTATCACTCGCGCACTTACAACCAGTTCTTCAATATCTCGCTGCCGGCTTCGTCGGGTTACACCAATGCGATTGTCAATGGCGGACGCGTCGACAACAAGGGTGTTGAGCTGAGCGCACGCTTTGCCCAGCCTCTCGGTCCCGTGAAGTGGGAGACCTACCTCACTTGGACGCTGAACCATAACGAAATAAAGGAACTGCTGCACGACTGGAAGAACCCCATCGACGGCAACGTCTACTCACTCACCGAACTCGACAAAGGCGGACTCTCTGGCTACAAGACCAAGCTTGTGGAGGGTGGTTCGCTCTCTGACATCTACGTGAACACGCTGGCCGTTGGCGAGCATGGCGAATACTACGTAGACCCGCAGACCCACTCGCTGCGCACCGATGCCAACAACTACGTGAAGGCTGGTCAGGCAGCGCCGCGCTACAACCTCTCGTGGGGTAACGACCTTTCGTGGAAGGGCCTGACACTCGGCTTCCAGTTTGCTCTGCGCGCCGGTGGCATCGTCGTTTCGCAGACACAGGCCATCATGGATGCCTTCGGTGCTTCGAAGGCTTCGGCTGACGCTCGCGATGCTGGTGGCGTGATAATCAATGGCAAGCCCATCAAGGCTTCCGACTATTACCAGACCGTGGCCAGCGATAGCCATATCATTGGTTCGCAGTACGTTTATAGCGCTACCAACCTGCGCCTGTCGGAACTCGCCCTGGGTTACAACATTCCTGTGCAGAAGTGGCAGAACGTCATCAAGGGTGCCAACATCTCGTTTGTTGCCCACAACCTCTGGATGCTCTACTGCAAGGCTCCCTTCGACCCCGAGGTCACGGCCAACACTGGCACCTATGCCCAGGGTCTGGACTACTTCATGCAGCCCAGCCTGCGTACGATGGGATTCTCTGTAAAACTTAGGTTCTAAAGAAAGGAGACAGTCATGATGAAAAAGAATATTTTAAGATATACGTTATTTGGTTTCCTCGCTCTCTCGCTTACGACGGCTTGCACCGACGACTTCGAGAGCCTGAACACCAACAAGCACGCTGCCACCGATGCTGACATGGAGAAGGACGGCAAGGCCGTGGGTTCCTTCTTCACGCAGATGATCAACCGCACGACGGTGATGAAGATTGGCGGCGACCAGGATGATGAGTTTGCTTCGACGGGTGCCTACCAGCATCAGATTGGTATCAGCGCCGACAGCTATTCGGGCTACATTGGCCACACGGCCGGTTGGGCTCGCGGTCGCTACAATGGCACCTACAACTTCTCGAAAGGCGACGAATGGGGCAACGCTATGTTCAAAATGGGCATGGTGCAGATCATGCCGGCTTGGGCCCAGATGCATGCCAAGGCACTGGAGCAGAATCAGCCTCAGGTGGCTGCCCTTGCTGATGTGGTGAAGGTGTTCGCCATGCATCGTGTTGCCGACCACTATGGGCCGATTCCTTACATCAACTACACACTGGGTGCCATCGGCCAGAGCTACGATGCTCTTGACAAGGTCTATGCCAAGTTCTTCGAAGAACTCGACGGCGCTATCGAAGTGCTCACCCCGTATGCCCTCGCCGGCAACAACATCCTCGGCGACTACGACCCCATCTATGGTGGCGATATCCTGAAGTGGACCAAGTTGGCCAACACCCTGCGTTTGCGACTGGCACTGCGCGTGGTCTATGCTGATGCCGCTCTGGCTCAGACTGAGGCAGAGAAATCGGCGGCATGTCCCGTTGGCTTCATTGACGAGGCTGATGGTCGTGCTCAGTATAACGGACTGCCCAATGCCGCAGCCGTCAATCCCATCTGGCAGCAGGCTTATGAGTGGAACGAGAACCGCATGAGTGCTCCGATGGATTCCTACCTCAACGGTTATAAGGATCCGCGCATCTCGGTTTACTTTGTGGCTGCTGGCGATGGTAAGTACCACGGCGTGCGCCAGGGTGTCTTTGCCGACGGAGCCAACCAGAGTGCATACATCGGTGAGAAGATTTCCAACGTGAACCTCAGCGAGAACTCTCCCGTGCTCTACATGGCTGCTGCCGAGAGCTTCTTCCTGCGTGCTGAGGCTGCTCTGCGTGGTTGGAACATGGGTGGAACGGCCCAGAGCTTCTACGAGGCAGGCATCCGCATGTCGATGCAGGAGAACGGTATCACAAGTGGTGTTGATTCTTACGTAAGGAACAGCACTGCCCATCCTGCCGCCTTCAACGATAATGCTGGCAGCGACAGTGCACCTGCACCCAGCCCCATCACTATTCGTTGGAACGACAATGACGATTTCGAGACCAACCTCGAGCGCATCATTGTTCAGAAGTGGATTGCCGGTTGGGGCAACTCTTGCGAGGCTTGGTCGGAATTCCGCCGCACGGGCTATCCGAAGATGTTCCCAGTGAAACTCAACTACAGTGACGGCGCCGTGTCGAGCGACCTGCAGATTCGCCGTCTGCCTTATCCCGGAACAGAGTACAATACCAATCGTGCTGCCGTCACCGCTGCAGCCCAGTTGCTGGGTGGCGAGGACAATTGCGGTACGCGCCTCTGGTGGGACAAGAAGAATTAATATTGAAAGTGGAAATTGATAATTGACAAAATATGAAACTGAAAAGTATATTGAGTGCAACGGTGCTTGCAGGCTTAGCCTTGACGAGTTTCGTCAGTTGCGACACTGAGGTGGAGAATGAGACTATTCAACATCTCTACAAATACGATGCACAGTATTTTGAAAACCTCCGTGCTTGGAAGAAAACCCAGCATGAGGTCACCTATGTTTACTATGCTGCCTGGGCTCCGCTGGAAGGACAGGAAGGCTATAAGGATCCCGCCTCGTGGGGTGAGCGCATCAAGGGGCTGCCCGACAGCCTCGACATCGTGAACCTCTGGATGGGCATCCCCACGCCTGAGACTCATCCTGTGGCCTACGAAGACATGGTCTATGCGCAGGACGTGCTGGGCACGCGCTTCGTTTTCCACGGCGATGCCAGCCACTTCAACCACTACTTCTATGACCGCGAGTTCGATGAGATCACGAAGTCGTTCAAGTATAAACTCGATGCCAATGGCAATAAGATCGTGCAGAAGTCGGATCCCAACGACGAGTATTCGTTGCGTTCCTACGCCCGGTGGGCTTGCGATACAGTGATGAAGTGCCGCCTCGACGGTGTCGACTTCGACTACGAAGGCTGGGACAACGAGAGCATGCGCATCGTCGCCGACGAGTGCAACAAGTTCTTCGGTCCCGAGGGAGCTTGGCCCGAGAAGCTCTTCATCATCGACTGGTTCGGTGGTGCACCGAGTGGTTGCGATGACTATTGCGACTACTTCGTGCGTCAGGCTTACACGTGGCAAATCGGTTTCCAGACAGGTACCGGTGGTCGCCCGCAGGAGAAGACCATCTATTGCGACAGCTTCGGCGGTGAAGCCGGTGAGGCCGGTCCGCGTGGCGCTCAGGTCTGCGACTATGCCCGTTGGGAGCCTGCCACAGGCCACAAGGGTGGTTGTGGCGCCTACTACGTCGACTTCAACTACAAGGATCCTTCTGGCATTCCCTACGGTGAGTTCCGTAAGGCCATTCAGATTATGAATCCCGCCATCCACAAGTAATTGTCAAGTATGTTGCTGTCACAGCAACTCCCTAAAACAATCAAAAAGCAATAACAATGAAAACAACCATAATTTCAAAGGCAACTCTGGGAGTGCTGGCCATCGCCTCGCTCCTGCTTACCTCTTGCCGCAGCGACGGTGGTTTCGACTATGACCACTCGGCGCTCTATCTCTCCGGCACTGAGGAGAATCCCGTCGTGAAATTTGTCGTCGAGGACACGCCGGCAAGCTATGCCGTCACCGTGCAGAGCACCGAGAAGGTGGCTTCCGACGTCAACCTCACGCTGGCCATCGACCGCGCCAAGGTCGAAGAATACAATAAGATCAACAAGACCAACTTCTTCGCCATTCCTGAAGGAGCCGTTGAACTTGATAACTCGCAGGTGACCATCAGCGAGGGCAATGCCATTTCGTCGGCTGCAACCGTCAAGGTTGTCAGCACGGAGGCTTTCGAGGAAGGTGCCACTTATATGATTCCTGTCACCATCCAGAATGTGAGTGGTAGCATGACCGATGTCATAGAGGGCTCGCGCACCATTTTCCTGCGCGTCTCGCGCGTCATCAACTTCGCAGCCGTCAATGCCAACTACAACGCTTCGTCAAACTTCATCTTCGATCAGCCTATTCCCCTGACCACCTTCACCTATGAGATGAAGATCTATCCCACAGGACTTGCCAACAGTGGTCCCCAGCGTTTCTGTGCTCTGGAGCAGGCCGACGAGTCGAAGGCACTGCTGCTGCGCTTCAACGAGGCCAACACCTCCAACAAGCTTCAGGTCATGACACCGTGTGGAACCATGATGTCGAACACCGAGTTTGCCAACAACCAGTGGTACCTGCTCTCCATCGTATGGGATGGCACCAATCTGCTGTTCTATGTAAATGGTGTGCTCGACAACTCGCTGGCTGGCAAGGATCCAGGTGGCATCAACTTCCAGCGTTTCGAGATGGGTATGTCATGGGGTGGCTACAACTCCCGCCAGTTCTTCGGCCATCGCTTCTGCGAGTTCCGCGTCTGGGACCGCGCCCTCTCTGCCAGCGAAATTCTTGGCGGCCTCTGTGGCGTAGCAGCTAATTCTGAGGGTCTCCAGGCCTACTGGAAGTTCAACGAGGGCACGGGTCACGTCTTCAAGGATGCCACTGGTCACGGCTTCGATATGGACTGGACCAATACCTCCCGCGCCATCTACGAAGGCGACATGCTGCCCACCCCCGATGCCTACAAGTACATCCAGTGGGTAAAGGACGACTCCAACAAGTGCGCTCAGTAGTTCAGTGTATTGCCGTGCCACGGCAACCAAGCATTAAACAACAATCAAAACAAAACAACAATGAAAACAACCATAATCACCAAGGCGTGGCTACTTGCCTGCTCGCTGCTTCTCACTTCGTCACTCCTCACTTCTTGTAGTGATGACGAGAAGTACGACATCGTGGGCAATCCCAACAACCTCGTCTACTTCAAGGCCAACGCCGAGAACACTTTCAAAGGTACCGTCATCCACACACCCGTGGGCGATTTCGGCGACATTGCGGCCAAATTCCCCGTGCGCATCCTGCGCCCCGCCAATCGCGACACCCGCGTGACGGCCATCATCGACAACACCATGGTCGCTGCCTACAACCAGGCCAACGACACCAACTACGAGCCCATGCCCGAAAGTGCTATTGACGCTTCGCGACTCTCAGCCACCATCCTCACCGGCAACACGGTTGCCCAGGATTCCATTGAGGTTGCCATCCGTCCCGATGCGCTTGCTTCGCTCACCGCTCCTGCCTACCTGCTTCCTGTGCGTATCGCTCAGGTCGATGGTGACGGCACAGCCAGTGAAGAGCGTGGGTTCGGCTACGTCATCGTAGAAACCGAGTCGAAACTCATCAAGACCATCACCGATGCCAGCGAGATGCCTGGAACACTCATCGAGGCTGGTGCCGACTGGACTGCCGAATACAGTTCCGGCACCGCCATCAATGCCGGCGAGCTCTTCGACAAAGACCTTGCCAATGGTCCTCAGCTGCGCACTGATGCCGACGGAGGCCGCACCACAACCGTCATCGTCGACATGCAGCAGCAACAGCAGGTGAAAGGCATGCGGCTCGCTCGCTACTGGATGAGCTACTGGGGTGGCTGGTATATTGAAGAGTACTACTTCTCTGCCGTGCAGATCGAAATCAGCACCGATGGTCAGAAGTGGACAGAAGTAGGTACTGCACGCGAGGCTGACATGCCGCAGGCCGATGGCTACCAGCACATTGCCTTCTACGGTGCAGTACCCGCCCGTTACCTCCGCCTCACCATCGAGAGTGGCTCCTCCTCTGTCTCCAGCCTGGCTGAACTCGGCGTTTATGTCGAGAACTAAAGCTTCAATGGTCAGACAATCATCAAAAAAAACAGGAACGTCCGCCGTTCCTGCTTTTTTGTTTGATTAGTCTGCCTTCAAATAAATAACAAAAAAAATATCCCCGCACTTCAGGCGAAGTACGGGGATGTTTTGTTTCAGTAGCAGACGGCCCAGTGAACCCGTCTGCGGCTTGGCCTTGTCTTATCGACGCAGACCCAGAGCCTTGATCAGAGCACGGTAGCGCTCGATGTCCTGGTTCTTCAGGTAAGTCAGCAGTTTGCGACGCTTACCTACCAGCATCGTCAGCGAACGAGCGGTGTGGTGATCCTTGTGATTCTTCTTCAGGTGCTCCGTCAGGTGCGAAATGCGATACGAGAACAGGGCAACCTGGCTCTCTACAGAACCCGTGTCTGTGGCTCCGTGGCCGTACTTCTCAAAGAGTTCGACCTTCTTTTCTTTGTCAAGATACATAGTTAAATGTTTTGATGAAAAAAGTTTTTTAATCACATCCAGTCAACGTCAGGCCGCCTTCATCAGAGCATGCCACATCGGCTGAATGCACCGGATTTTCCGGCTTGCAAGTCGGCTTTTCCCGATTTGCGGGTGCAAAATTACAACATTTTTCTTATATCACAAACGTTTCTCGCAAAAAAGTTGTAATTTTGCACCCAAATTCATCATATTCAGTATGCAAGACATCAGAAACATTGCGATTATCGCACACGTTGACCACGGCAAGACAACACTCGTGGACAAAATGATGCTCGCCGGAAAGCTTTTCCGCGACGGTCAGGATAACTCTTCGCAGGTGCTCGACGCCAACGACCTTGAGCGCGAGCGCGGCATCACCATTCTTTCGAAAAACGTTTCCATCAACTGGAAAGGAACAAAAATCAATATCATCGACACTCCGGGACACGCCGATTTCGGTGGCGAGGTGGAGCGTGTGCTCAACATGGCCGACGGCTGCCTGCTGCTGGTAGACGCTTTCGAGGGTCCTATGCCTCAGACGCGCTTCGTGCTGCAGAAGGCTTTGCAGATAGGCCTGAAGCCCATCGTCGTCGTCAATAAGGTCGACAAGCCCAACTGTCGTCCCGAGGAGGTCTACGAAATGGTGTTCGACCTCATGTTTGCCCTCAATGCCACTGAGGATCAGCTCGATTTCCCCGTGGTCTATGGCTCAGCCAAGCAGGGCTGGATGGGCGAAGACTGGCGCACACCGACCGACAACATCGAGTATCTGCTCGACAAGATTGTTGAAGTCATCCCTGCCCCGCAGCAGCTGGAGGGCACACCCCAGATGCTCATCACCTCGCTCGACTATTCCAACTATACGGGCCGCATCGCCGTGGGTCGTGTCCATCGTGGCACGCTCAAGGACGGCATGCAGGTGACCATCAGCCACCGCGACGGCACCCAGGAGCGCACGAAGATCAAGGAACTCCACACCTTCGAGGGCATGGGCCATCAAAAGACCGACCACGTCGACTCGGGTGACATCTGTGCCGTCATCGGACTGGAGAAATTCGAGATTGGCGACACCATCTGCGACCTGGAGAATCCCGAGCCGCTGCCGCCCATCGCCATCGACGAGCCCACCATGTCGATGCTCTTCACCATCAACGACTCGCCCTTCTTCGGCAAGGAAGGTAAGTTCTGCACCAGCCGTCACATTGGTGATCGTCTGCAGCGCGAACTCGAGAAGAACCTTGCCCTGCGCGTAGAGCCCTTCGAGGATGCCACCGATGCCTGGGTCGTCTCGGGCCGCGGCGTGCTCCATCTTTCGGTGCTCATCGAGACCATGCGCCGCGAGGGCTACGAACTGCAGGTGGGCCAGCCACAGGTTATCTATAAGGAAATCAACGGCCAGAAGTGTGAGCCCATCGAGGAACTCACCATCAACGTGCCTGAGGAATTCTCGTCGAAGATGATCGACATGGTCACACGCCGCAAGGGCGAGATGACCAGCATGGAGAGCCAGGGCGACCGCGTCAACATCGAGTTCGACATCCCCTCGCGCGGCATCATCGGACTGCGCACCAACGTGCTCACGGCCTCGCAGGGCGAAGCCATCATGGCCCATCGTTACAAGGAGTATCAACCCTACAAGGGCGAGATCACGCGTCGGCAGAACGGATCGATGATTGCCCTTGAGACGGGCACCGCCTACGCCTACGCCATCGACAAGCTGCAGGATCGCGGCAAGTTCTTCATCGATCCGGGCGAAGAGGTCTACATGGGCCAGGTCGTCGGCGAGCACGTGCACGACAACGACCTTGTCATCAATGTCTGCAAGGCCAAGCAGCTCACCAACGTGCGCGCATCGGGTACCGACGACAAGGCCCGCATCGTGCCGAAGGTCATCATGAGTCTCGAGGAATGTCTGGAGTACATCAAGACCGACGAGCTCGTCGAGGTCACGCCGAAGTCCATGCGCATGCGCAAGCTCATTCTCGACCACGACCAGCGTAAGAAGGCCAACATTGCCAAGACGAAATAGTGGTCATCCCTCGTAAAAACCATCTCCCCCAACGCTAAAACCCCAACAACGATGAAGAAAGCAACATCCATCCGCACCCCTTGGGCAGCCGCCACGGCGCTGCTGGCAGTGCTCCTGCTGGCTGCCTGCGGCCAGAAGTCGGAAGAGCAGAAGATGGCTGAACCCGAGAGCAACGGCAAGTCCAACAGCGAACTGCTGCTTCCCGGCGACAGCACCATCTACGGACTGGCCTGCGAGGGCTGCAACGATTCCGTCGTCGTGCTGCTGCCCGGCGATGGCGGCGACCCCGTCACCTACGACATCGTCAATGCCCATCGCCAGCACCACGTCATGGGTAAGCTCATGGTGGGCGACTGGATTGGCCTCGTGCGCAATCCGAAAGACTCCACCGTGGCCGACTTCGTCGTCAACCTCGACCAGCTTAAGGGTACGTGGTGCTATGTCGTCATGCCCAAGTGGCGCGATGCCGACAATCCCTTCCAGGGGGCTCGGGCTAACATGAGCCAGAAAGACCTGGATTCGCTCAAGAATGAGTACTTCATCCCCCGCGAATACGGATTCTCACTCAAGCGCCAGTGGACAGCTCAGAGCGTGGGCTATGTGCGCCAAAACGCGCTACAGAGCGAAAGCCCCGTCGTCTATCCGCAGCTGCTCTACTTCACAGAGTGGCACATCCTGAACGGTCGGCTTGTCATGACCTCCGGCGAGTTCCGCAAGACGGGGAAGAACGAGGCGATGGAGGTGGTCAACAACCGCCAGGACACCTGCGACATCGTGCTCCTCACAGAGGATTCGCTCGTGCTCTCCAGCGAAGGCGAGTCGCGCGGCTACTACCGTCGCACCAACACTGCCGACATCAACAAGGAAGCCCGCCAGAAGGCTGCCGAGCAACAGAAGCGAGCCCTCGAAAGCCGCTGACAGTTTTTCCCCCCCCGGCAATTCTTCAGAAAGTTTTTTACAGGCCCCAATGGGGGCACATATACGATGAACCGCAGGCAAACACCTGCGGTTCATCGTTTGTACTGCCCCGTTGTGGTAAAAAGTAGATGCCTTTCCCTTCGTTAATAAGAGGCGTTTCCTTTTGCAAAACAACTTGTTTTCCTCTGCAAAATAACTTAATTTCCCCAGCAAATTAACTTGTTTTGCTCAGCAAAACAGATGAATTTGCAATCTCGAAATATCGTTTTTCAAGCGGAGGAACATAGCAGGGTGAGACAAGTGCCTGCAGTTACGTGCTAATGATAACCAGCCAAATCATTGGCTGGTAGAGGTATCGTAAGATAATCGGCGTGCCTTCAGGTGCGCGACATAAGAGAAGGGCTTGCCTACGCCTCCAGCAGGCGCTTCAGGTCGGCTTCTTCGCCCACCACCCACACAATGTCGCCCTGCTCGAAGGGACGGTTCGGGCTGATCAGCGTCAGCTGTTCCTGACCTTCCTCCACACCTACCACCATGCAGCCGTACTGCTCGCGCAGTCCGCTTTCCTTCAGCGTGCGGCCGATGAAGGGACTCGTGGCCGAGAGGATGATCTTTCGCAGGTGCATCTCGCGCTTCTCTATCTCGGCATCCTCAGGCACGAGTTCGTCGCGCAGGGCCGTGGCAAACTGCTGCAGCTGGTCGTCGTTGCCGATGGCCTGTATGCGGTCGCCGGGGAAGAGCACGGTGTCGCCTGTGGGGATGTTCAGCCGCTGCATACCGCGCAGCACGCTGCTCACGTGCACGCCGAAACGCTGGGCTATCCTGAGTTGGGCAAGCGAGCGGCCTGCCCACAGCGAGTCCTCAGGCACAGCGAACTCGCCGATGTGGATGTCGCGGTCCAGCAGGTGTCCTTCGAAGAGGGGCTTCTTCCGTCCGTGCACCTGTGCCTCAATGTCGCGCGACCGCAGGTTCTGAACGAACATGCGCTCCAGGCGGATGCTGCGCCGCTTCAGCGAGCGCGACATGATCATCAGCACGACGGCCACCAAGGCGATGGCTACGATGAGCGCGTTCTTGAAACGTGACAGATAGTTCACGATGTAGAAGATGAAGGCCGCTGCGATGATCAGTCGAACCAACACGGTGAAAATCAGCGGCAGGCGGTTCAGGTGGCTTTCCGTCCAAAGGGCACGGAACTCTTCGGAATGGTTTTTCTTCATCACCATGGCGCGCAGGAAGGGCGCGATGAGTAGCACGGTGAGCACGCCCGTGATGGCATTGGCATACCAGTGCAGCTCCCAGCCGGGCAGCAGGCGCCGCGTGAAAGGTAGCACGAACGTGAACATCAGGGCGATGGTGGCTCCTGAGAGAATGCTGTAGACCACGGTGTTGAGGCCCATCTGCGTGAGCAGGCGTTGCCAGTTGCTGCGCTCCGTCTGCGTGCTGTGATGGGCTTCGCCCAGGTGGTTCAGCCGTCGCAGCCATCGCTTGGGCATGTGTGTGGAAAGAAGGTTGTAGCAGGGGTCGGCAGCGCGGATCATGTAAGGTGTGAGGAATGTGGTGACCACCGACACCGCTACTACAACCGGATATAGGAAATCGCTGATGACGCCGAGCGAGAGGCCCAGCGACGCGATGATGAATGCAAACTCACCAATCTGCGCCATCGAGAAACCGCAGCGCATGGCGGTCTTCAGGGGTTGGCCGCTGAGCATGTAGCCCGTAGAGCCAAAGATGGCCTGCCCCAGCAGGATGGTCAGCGTGAGCACGAGGATGGGCGCCCACTGCGAAACGAGTATCTGCGGGTCAACCAACATGCCCACCGACACGAAGAACACTGCACCGAAGAGGTTCTTCACGGGTTCCACGAGACGGATGATTTTGTCGGCCTCGATGGTCTCGGCCAGGATGCTGCCCATCACGAAAGCGCCGAAGGCAGAGCTGAAGCCCGCCCGTGTGGCGATGACAGCCATCAGGAAGCACAGTCCCAGCGAGATGATGACGAGCATCTCGTCGGTCATCAGCCGGCGCGTCTTCCTGAGGAAAAGCGGGATGAGGAAAATACCCACCACAAACCACAGCACCAGGATGATGCCCAGCCGCAGGATGCTCATGAGCATGCCGCCAGCAATGCCCCCTCCTTCGGCGCCGCTGGGCGAGGTTCCCGCAATGGTCGATAGCATCACCATCATCACGATGGCAAGGATGTCTTCCAGAATGAGCACGCTCATCACCAGCGAGGCAAACCGCTGCTGGCGTAGGCCCATGTCGTCGAAGGCTTTATAGATGATGGTGGTCGACGACATGGCGAGCATGCCGCCCAGGAACACGCAGTTCATCTGCGACCAGCCGAAAGTCTTGCCCACGAGGATGCCCAGGGTCATCATCGAGAACACAATCGACACGGCGGCAATGACGGGTGCCATGCCCATCTTCAGAATCTTTTTGAACGAGAAGTCCAGGCCCAGCGCGAACAGCAGGAACAGCACCCCGATGTCGGCCCACGTCTGGATGTTCTCCTTGTCGACCACCGATGCCAGGTAAGGCATGTGGGGCGACACGAGGAATCCGGCCACGATGTAGCCCAGCACCAGCGGTTGCTTCAGCCGCTTGAACAACAGTGTCACCGCGCCGGCCACTACCAGTATCAACGTCAGGTCGAGAATCAGATGCTCCATAAGATGAAATAATTATGATAAGAACTCGTCAAGGAAATCAGAGGGCGACATGTGCGGGATGTCAAAATCAAGGAACCCTTTTTTGTCGCGAGTAAGGATAACATCCGCTTCAATCGTTTTTGACGAGAAATACTGTATGGTATCTTCAAAATCTTTCCCTTCACGGTTAAGCGCAATCTCAACAATATGCGCGTCAATTGGCGTTGTGTGGCAAAGTTTGAACAGTGCTTTCATTTTCTCATAAAGCAACGATCTTTCATACTTGTGTTGCAAGATGTAGAACGCATTGACAAAACTCAATGCACAGACAGAAAGGTCAATCTTCCCTTTTGCAGCCAAATCGAAAATGATTGCCGCAGGCATATAATGACCTCTGTCGCTATCATAAAAGTCGATAATGACATTAGTATCTAAAAATACCTTCATGCATTCTCCTCCTTGACAATTTTAATAAGAGTTGCATCATAATCGCTGGGAAGTGGAACTCTCTCAAAAGACGACAATGCGGCAATTTCTGGAGACAGTTCATAAGAATCCCACTGGTGGTTTTCTCTGTTTCCCGACTGTGTTGGTCTGGCTGCTAGTTTATCTACCAAAAAACTGATGGCTAATGGTATATCATCAGTCTTCACAGCCGACAAATACGCCGGCAGTTGCTCTTTGGATATGAATCCGTTAACCCTATTTGCAATTTGTCCCGTTGCAAGAGGTTCACTTGCGAAATCGTTCTTGTCTGTTTCCATCATACACTAGTTTTCTGCAAAATTACGATAAAAACTTCAAAGTGCAAAGTTTCGTCCGCAAAATTTTGCAGTCTCGCCTTTTTTCCCTATCTTTGCCACGGAAACTTAAAACCATTCCGCCTATGAAGCAATAAAAAGGAATAAATGACATATAGAAACTGAAGCGTCCGCTTTGATTCTTGTTTCGGTAATTCGCCAAATTAAAGAAACAACCAAGAGTAAGAGCACGGATGCTCACGCCGATGGCGTGGGCTTTTACTCGTATATGGTTGTTTAGGTGTTTGGCGATACCTCCGAAACGTAGACGAAGTAAGTAGTCCACGTTTTTTTTGTGTCTAATTTAACCAAACAAACAAAAAAAATAACAATTATGGAAACAATAAAGATTATCGTAACAATTCTTGAGCTGATTTTTACTGTCGGCGGAGCAATTTTTGCCTTTTGGCTATTTTTGCGAAACAAACGCAATGATACCATTAAACTTCTAGCGAAACAGGTTCTTGCATATAATAGCCTCGAACAAGAACTCTTGAAAGAACTGACAATAAAGAAGAATATTCCTTTACAAACATTACAAAAAGACTTTAGGAAAAAGGCATTGAACAACGTAGATGGTGTGTCATCATTCATGACTCCAAGTAAAGCAAAAAGTTATCTTTCAATTATATAAAATACAAAACAATGAAAACAAAACTTTTTATGTTGCTGACGATGATGTTTGTCAGCATGGGTGCATTTGCACAGAGTAGCGCCATACAAGGCGATGTGAACAACGATGGCAAGGTGGATGTTGCTGATATCGTGAAAGTGATTGACATCATGCAGCAGGGAAGTAGCGAGCCTGGCGACGATTCTGAATTCTATTGGTATGCAGGACAAACACAACCAACATCAATGAATTCTAATCCTGAAGTTGATGATACAAACTTTACTGTGAATAAATGGCACACACTTGGTAATGCAACAACAATTAGTAAAACAATAACTGGTGGCACATCTGGTTTAGATTGGTATGTTGCAGTTCCAACAGCAGTAGGATTAAAAGCAACTGCTGGTGATTTATCAACACCTGATACAAGTTGGGATAATATAGGACCTATTACAATAAATAGTATTTCATATACAGTATGGCGTCCTAATATAACAGGTACAAGATGTGCAGTTTATATGGCAAAAATAAATTAAAAAATACATAATCAATTACATATATGGCAATTATAAAACAAGGAGATATTAATTTTACAAAAGTCAATAATGACAAAGTATTTGGTAGTATTGGTAAATATAGTAATGCTGATAATGGAATTGTTGCCTGATATTGCAAAGATTGGCGAAGGATAGAAAGGAAAAAAGAATGAAACAACGAATACAAACCTTGATATTTGCACTGGCGGCGATAGTCGGCAGTGCAACGGGGCAGACGCTGAGCGTTGCGCCCATAGAGGTGGAGGCTGGTGGCGATGCTACTCTGGTGGTGAGTGCCAGCGGACTGAGCAACGTCACGGCCCTGCAGTTTAACTTGAAGTTGCCCGAGGGCATCACGCTGGCTGGCAACAACCAGTTGGGCAGCGCTGCGAGCAACCACACTTTGGATGTGCGCCCCTTGGCTTCGGGCGACAATATGTTTGTGTTTTACAATCTCGACAAGGCTTTGCTCAGCGATGGGCAGCTCATCCGCATCCCTGTGTCGGCAAGCGCTGAGGCTCAGTCGGCAACGGGCAGTCTCTACACCTTCCACACCGCTACGACCGATGCCGTGAGCCACGAGTTGAGCGATGCCAGCTTTACGATTACCGTCACGGCGCCAGCACCGCAGAAGTGCGCCACGCCCGTGCTGACGTTTGCAAGTGGCAAGGTGAAGTGTACGTGCGAGACCGCGGGCGTCACCTATCGCTACACCGTTGCCCCAACGGCAGCCACGGGTGAGAGCACAACGGGCGAGATCAGCTTCGGCACCACATTCACCATCAGCGTGAAGGCTGTACGCGACGGCTACGAGGATTCCGATGCCGCCACCCTCACCATCCCGATGGCAGCGGTGGGCGACGTGAATGCCGACGGCAGCGTCACCATCGCCGACGTCACCGCCCTGGTGAATATCATATTGGGGAAGTAAACTAAGAGCCCCCGGCCCCTCCCAGAAAGAGAGAGACCCACCCCCTGCCCCTCCCTGTATGGAGGGGAGTAATTACTCTTCTCAATCAGAAGGGCATTCTACTCCCCTCCATACAGGGAGGGGCAGGGGGG
>OCVV012888443.1_pt1 | contig 35889 bp, 29 predicted proteins | sample 1539721 | NCBI WGS metagenome assembly OCVV01 (sample SAMN02144230, study PRJEB22623) | gut metagenome | biome: sheep rumen | host: Ovis aries | place: New Zealand | reverse complement strand
CATACCAAATGTGAAGACTCCCATCAATGCAATAATTGCAAATACTTTTTTCATTTTTGGTTGTAAATTTTAAGATTAATAATTTATTAAAGTTTATTTAGTTTCTATAGTGTATTTGTCAGTGTTCTTTTTGGTCTCAAGCAAGTATTGGACTTAAGATTGCCGAGAAGCAGTGGAATGTTAATTCTCTACATTTTGTTTCTTCATTGCCAAAGCGTTTTTTTAGAGCCTTTAGTACCTCTTCCCTGCACCCAGCGGAGAGACGGGGATTCGAACCCCGGAACCGCTTTGGACGGTTACACGCTTTCCAGGCGTGCCTCTTCAGCCACTCGAGCATCTCTCCTTCTGCGTCCTAAATATTGACTTGTCTCACAAATCGGGTGCAAGTTACAACTTTTTTATGAGATATTCGCAAAAATCAGCTACAAAAATAAATAATTTTTAGAAAACAAATCACATCTTAGGCTCTAAACTTGTTTTTTTTAGTGAAAAAAAACGTTTTTCGATGTTTTTCTCACCTTATAATGAATTTAAGATGAACTCAGATTTACTTTTTTGAAGATGCGAGCAACATTCATATTTGTTTGCTGCTCAACCTCTCGTAAAGAGACATCATAGACCTCAGCCAACTTTTCTGCCACATATCTGACAAATGCAGATTCATTTCTTTTACCACGATGTGGTACAGGTGACATGTAAGGAGCGTCCGTCTCAAGAACAATTCTCGACAGAGGAACAGTAGATTTCAACACATCTGGAAGTTTCGATTTCTTGAAGGTAAGCACCCCACCGATTCCCAAAGCAAAGCCAGAGAAAGAAAGAAGTTGCTCTGCTTCCTCAGAAGTACCAGTGAAGCAATGAAAAACACCTGTGAGATGGTCTGATTCGTGCTCAGCAATGATGTTTACCAAGTCAGCATGAGCATTTCGTGAATGAATCATCAAAGGAAGTTGATATTTAACAGCCCATGAAATCTGCCTTTCAAACACTTCAAGTTGTTTCTTCCGATAGGTCTGGTCCCAATACAAATCAATCCCCACCTCACCTATTGCTACACAAGAACGAATAAGAGGATGATGATTTTCCAACAACTGCTCCATCTTATCGAGCGTGGCATCCACATCTATTTGAGTTGGATTAACATCTTCGGGATGTAATCCAATCATGGGATAGAGATAATCAGGATGAGCATCACAAAGATGAAGCAAAGGCGAAAGAGTCTCGCCATTTACATTGGGAAGAAAAATCTTTTCAACGCCTGCCTCCTTTGCACGCTGTAGAACATCTGAAATGTCCTCAGCAAACTCTTCACCATCAAGATGAGAATGGGTATCTATCATTTTTACACATTATATAATTATAAAAGAACAATGAAATGATTAATACTCACGACCCATCATCTTATGTGCATACTCACGCAACTTTTCCTTCTTTTCATCCGCAACGTTCACCTTGTCCAGAGCCTTCAAGGAAAGTGCGAATAGTTCTTCTATCTTCTTCCTACAAATGGACTGCATATCAAGTGCATCATAGATGGCACGAACTGCATTGATTTTCTCTTCTGGCACAAAATCTGTTTCTGAAACCCAGAAATTCAATTCAGACTCTTGTTCTGCGTTAGAGATATTTTTAGCGTGAATCAACATGAAGGTTTTCTTATTGCAAAGAATATCTCCACCTATCTTCTTACCAAAAACAGCAGGGTCGCCATAGACATCCAATAAATCATCCTGAAGTTGGAAGGCAAGTCCCATCTTCTCACCATATTCATAGAGATTATTGGCATCTTCTTCAGAAGCACCCGCCAATTCTGCTCCTATTTTGGCAGCACAAGCAAGAAGAAGAGATGTTTTCAGGCGTATCATCTCCAAATACTCTTCTTCCTTCACATCCTTTCGAGTTTCAAAATCCATATCATATTGCTGTCCTTCACAAACACCAAGGGTTGCCTCTGTGAATGTCTTCAAAGCACGAGCCACATTCTGATTCATCGAAGCATCACCTAATCCAGTGGATGTTGCATCAGCAACTCGTCCTTCTGTCATCAGGCGATAAGCCAAAATCAGCATGGCATCACCCGAAAGGATGGCTGTATTCTCATTCCATTTCTTATGCACCGTAGGCTTTCCTCTTCGCAAATCTGCATTGTCCATCACATCATCATGAAGAAGCGTGAAATTGTGATATGTCTCAAGAGCCAAAACTTGAGACATGATATTATCCACATCCTCCTTATATAGATTATAAGCCAACAGCATTAAAACAGGACGAATGCGTTTGCCTCCCATGGAAAGAACATAACGAATTGGGTCATACAATCCCGTTGGTTCTTCATTATAAGTCATGGCTTCGAGAGCCTTATTGATTTTTTCGAGAAGTTCTGATTGTGTGTACATGATAGTATTGATTTTGCAATTAAGAAAAATAACATGATAAAAAAAGGTCGCACAATGAAAATCATGCGACCCTGTAAGTGATATTAAAAAGATTACTGGAGACGGAAGAGTACAGGTACAGTGTATTTTACACGTACTGGCTTACCACGCTGCTTACCAGGATTCCACTTAGGCATTGCCTTGATAACTCGCATAGCTTCCTTGTCGAGTGCTGCATCAACTGACTTGATAACTTCTGGGTCAACGATAGAACCGTCCTTGTTTACAACGAAACTAACGAGCACACGACCCTGGATACCATTGTCCTGAGCAACAGAAGGATACTTGATGTTCTTACTCAAGTAAGCCATCAGAGCTTGCATACCACCTGGGAATTCAGGCATTTGTTCTACAACCTGGAAGATTTCACCTTCATCAGATGCTTCCTCAACCACAACTGGACCAGTAGCAACAGGACCAGAAACTTGAGCAACAGGACCTGAGATAGCTTCAGTTGTTGACTCAGAAGTTTCAATCTTCTCTTCAACAATTTCCTCATCGTTTTCCACGATGTCGAGGATTTCAGCTACCTGTGGAGCATCTGCTGGTGGTGGTGGAGCAGCTGTGAAGATAGGCTGAGTGATAGGAACGATTTCCTCTTCCATCTGAGCATAAGCTGCATAAACCACTGGTTCTGTCTCAACATAATCACGAGTAGTCCACTCAAAGGCAGCAAACATAACAGCAAGTGCTACGATATAACCAATAAGCATACTCGTGCCTCTTGTCTTCTCGAGATCGGCTTTTTTACTTTTTTTGATTTCCATAGAATTATTTTATTTTTATTAGTTTCTATTCATTAGAGGATATTTCGGAGTGCATCAAGCAAGCTTGAATGCATACGCATGGCAAAAGTAATACATTTTTTCTATAAAACGCTCATCATAACCATTTTTTTTACACGAAAACAATTATTTTTCTCAAAAAAACATGATTATGGGAGTTTTAAGTTTCAATTTTGTCATGATTTCACTTCGTTTAACACATCAGAACCCACACCCCCACTCACTTGACGTATATAAACATCACGTTGAGGGAATGGAATTTCAATATGATTATCATTGAGAGCCTGATAAATGGCTTCTTTGACATTTGCAGTGAAGATTGGTTTTTGATCTACAAGTACCCAAACAATGAGTTCGAGGTTCACACTGTTATCACCAAAATCAGCAAAAGCCACTCTCAGCGGTTTCTTTATATCAACCATGGTTTGATGTTTAGAATCCTTCTTTGTGCAAAGAGGTTGTACCGCTTTAATAATAATGTTTCGAACTTCGTTCACATTAGAACCATAAGCCACACCTACAGGAATCTTCACCATTTCATATTCATGATTCTTCGTGAGGTTCTTGAAATTCTTATTGAACAAAGCAGCATTGAGGAATGCAATAATAGCACCATCAAGAGTGAGAATCTGAGTGGATTGATAGCCAATGCTATCCACTTTACCTTGTATGCCATCACATTCAATAAAGTCTCCCACTTTCAAGCGACCAGTCATCAGTGAAATGCCATAGAAGAAGTTTTCCAACAAATCCTTCATGGCAAAACCCATACCTGTAACCAAACCCGTCAGAATAATTGAAATACCCTTCTTTGGAACTTGCAGGAGAACCAATGAAATCCAAATGAAAAGACCCCAAACAAGTATCGTTATCACATTCTTTAGGAGCGTGTCGTTACCTGTTTCGCTTCCGTTATTTGCTTTTTTATGCCAATGCCGATAATAGGAACAAATGGCATAATTCAAATACTTAAATATGAAGAAAAGCGCTACTACCAAACAGATATTGCTGAGAGACAATTGAACCATGTCCTTCACATCCACAAATTTAAACAAGAAAATGTCCTTCACGATGGAAGTCATCTCGAACAATGAAGCAGCAGACCAAATACTGAAAAGGACAGACAGAACGGCAAGAATAGGGAGGAAAGCTATTCGAACAAAATCGAAGCCCCATGTCTTCATGAAATAAGATCCCTTGTGCATTTGCTCCACCAATAAAGCATCTGATTCTTCCGTACGCTGAACATCTCTTCCAACGATTTGATTAATGAGAACTTTGTCCTCATACATCTGAGTCAGGTCGTAAAGACAAGTGATGGTTTGTATAGCAGCAAGTTGGAAAGTCCACCAAATCATAATCTGTACAGAAAGCAAGGTGTAGCCAATCCAAGAAAGCACACAACCCACTACCATTGTTAATAATGAGACATTGGAATATAAACTATCGCTCAATGGAAGTGCTTGCCCTGAGTCCTTCGCAACCTTTTGTTGACGTATCTGCCAAATGACAAAGATGAGTGAAAGTGGTGGATAAATCAAATTCACCAATGAGTTAGGAATCAGCACAATACGGAATAAAATAACTACAAATGCCATTGAGATAAATGGTAAATAGAGCTTTATTCCACTACTCAACTGATTTCCTTTTAAGCGAATCAGAAGTGATACAAAAATAGCCAGCATCAACCATGCCAGACTGATCATCAAGTCAGCTGCCATGATAAACAGATTCCGATAAAGGAACTCTCTGGCAACCATAATGGCAAGAGCAAAAAGACCTATACCAACCACCCAAACTATCACAGAATGCTTCTGCTTTAGCTCTTCTTTGCTGATAAGCTTAGTTTTTAATTTCTTACTGATTTTAGCAGCGAAGTTTGGAAAAAATCTCCGTAAGAGCCAAGGAAGAACTTGCAGCAGTAAATAGCTGAGTAATACTGCTAATACAATATAAATCAGCATAAATACACTTACGCTGAGAACTATTGGTCCACGCCATTCTGAAAAATTGGAAGAATTGCCCAAAGGAAGATACTTATCAGAAAAATCTCGTTTCATCATTCGTACATAAAATGACAAACGAGAAAGAATCGTAAAGTAATCCTGTCCACCATTCCTGAAGATACTTTGCTGCAAATCCTCGTATCGTTGCTGAGCGTACATATATTGACGCGAAATCTGTTCTGTCACATGGGTGTAATGATCATTATCCATTGTGATTGAATTGAGAAGTCGAATATAATTGTTTCTCAACGCTTTCGCATACACAATACATTGTTGACGATCCTTCTGCTCCACCTCAGACAGCAAAAATGGATTTCTTCGTCTCAAGGAATCCAAAGAAAGTGTATCTCCATTAAGCACCACAAGGGAATCCCCAATCATTTGGCGTCTGAAGCTTCTTGGCATTCTTCTGCGTCCTCGCCCATTCAAAGAAGGAGGTAGTGATTCCAACGCCACAATCAGACTATCATAACGAGCCACCTCGGCAAGGATTCGGTCTTTCATTCGTTCAAAAGGCATGTTTCGCTTTTTCAAAGAGCGATATAAATCCGTTGCCTCCTGACATGCATAAGCCACATCGAAAGTAAACTCCGTATTTTGAGAATACAACATCAATCCCACCTGTTCACTTTTTTGCATATTCTCGATGAGCTGTCGGTGTTGCTGCTTGCTACGGCTTTCGTATCTCGACATAAATGACTTCTGCTCCTTGTAATTACGAGCCAATTCCAATCGGAGAACGCCGAGTGTTCTTCCCAAATCGCGTTCTTTCAACACTGCAAAAGAAAGCGAAGGCAAACACATCAGCGTCAAAAGAATAACGATACGCCTCATGTTATGTATCTGATTTAGTTTCATCATGTATAAAAGTGTATAGCAATGGTTTAGTCGTCCACAATCTTTTTCATTGCATCATAAATACCTTTTCCAAAAGTACGGATTTTTCCTCTCGGCTGCTTATCTTCTTCAGGTTCTAACTCCACTTCATCTTCTTCATCCACCTTCTCAAAATAATTATCATCATTACTCTCGTCCATCGCCTGCTCTTCTTCAATGTAGTTGTTAATTTGCTTCTTGAGCAGATTGCCAAGGTCTATCAGCAAACCCTTAAATCCTTTGTTTCGACGGAAATTACGATAAGCAAGTTGGCGACGTTGCCACCAATGGCGGATTCCTTTCCCTACTCGAACCAACCATCTTCCAAAAGCAATCGTTCCAAGTTTGATGCCCTTACCGATTTTCACCAATGTAGGCCCCAGATGGATGATAGCTTGAACGAGATGCTTGACAAGCCAAACAGTGCCTTGTGCCGTTTTCCTTGCCGCCCATTTCAAACCCTTCCACGTAGCCTTCGCACCAACAACAATCCAAATTCCTAATTGAATGAAGGCATGCTTCAACCAACGTCGGATTTTGCGAATCTTTTCCTGAGTGTTATTGTCGTTCCAGAAGGCACGGGTTCTCTCCGCACAGAATTGTATGAAATCAATGAGTGCTATTAATCCTTTGCATATCCATTTCAGAATAAACTTCAATGCCCTCAGGATATACTTCAGAAGGAGTTTGAGTAGTCTTCCTAACAGAACAAGCAACAAACGCCCTACCTCGGCAAGCATAGCACCTCCCGATTTATCTTCGAATGGATCCTTGTGGGGATTCTTATGGTTATCGTCTGTCATGTTCTATTTTGTTTCAATCAAATTCCATCAAAAGCACGAAGCTTTTTTCTCATGTGCAAAGATATATATTTTCCACAAAACATGAGCGATGATGGACATAAAATTCTTACCTTTGCATCAGTTTTTAATAATGTTTAAACATGAAACGCATAGGATTACTTTCCGACACCCATGGATATTGGGATTCCAAATACGAAAAATACTTTTCAGAATGCGATGAAATATGGCATGCAGGAGACATCGGCACCGTTGAGGTAGCTGAGAAACTTGCTGCTATCAAACCACTTAGAGCCGTCTATGGAAATATCGACGGTGGTGATTTGAGAAAGATGTTCAGCGAGAAATACCGTTTCAAATGCGAAGAGGTAGAAGTGCTGATCAAGCACATTGGAGGTTATCCAGGACATTATGATGCCTCTATCAGAGGAAGTATTTTTGCGCGTCCACCTCAGCTCTTCATTTCGGGACACTCCCACATACTGAAAGTGCTCTACGACAAGACCTTACAATGCCTTCACATCAATCCCGGAGCAGCCGGAATGAGTGGTTTCCATAAAGTTCGCACCTTGGTTCGTTTCACCATCGACGGCAAGGAAATCAAAGACCTTGAGGTCATAGAATTGGCTGATGAGAAACAGAATTCTTAGAATTGCATTCTGAAATTGAAACGAATGCCGTCCTTGTTCACATTCGGTGTGTCACGATAGGTCATACGACGAATATACTCAATGTGGAGGAGTTTGAATATATTGTGCACACCTAACCTCAATTCTATATAAGGAGTCTTTTGACTCATATTCACGGTGTTGTTTTCATACACCGTTCCACCCTTTCCATCCGAAACAAAGTGTCCAGGGAAGAAGAACAAATCCGAATCCGTGTAATTGGAAGAAGATGGATTATTCTTGTCCGACAATTGTCCATATAGAACATTCACACCTATCATCTCGCGCCATTTCAGTTTCTTCAGCAATGGAATTCTGTTGAATATCTTACCGCACATATCCCATTCAATCATCGCCTGAGCATATCTGTCGTTCAAGAATTCCAGATTGGAAATGAGTGAGAATGTGTTATCCTCCAAGATATAGGATTGATTGGTAGCAGGATGAATCAGCAATGGGAACGGAACCTTACTCCATTGAATACCCGCACGAAAATCTGAGCTGATATAGCCCCAACCTGCTGGCACATAAAGGCGCTTGTATAGGCCTACCTCAGTTACATTGTAGTCATATTGTCCTCCAAAGATTTTCAAACCCATCGTATGGCTCACAGAAATAATCGGAGCATCTTTGTTGATTTTAATACGACGTTGCTTGGTATTGCTATAGGCAGCACCTGGCTCAAACGAAAAGCCCACCTTAAACTCCGATGTTCTCAAAGAGCCTGTCCATTTCGAAGGATCTCGAGTAAGGGCAGACATACCATTCCGTATCACTCCTTCATCGGTTCCCAATCTCTGATAGAACAGTGCATCCACTGCCCTATTACTGGTTCTGGTAAAGGAAGCATTCAGTTTCATGCCATTATACCATTCCCTGTCATACAATATCTTCAATTCCTTTGTATGATTGAATTGATCCACCTTCGAAGTCTTCAAGGATGTGAACACATTGTCCTTGTCCGTAGGAACAAACTTATCAAAAGGAGATTGCACATCATTATAATAGGTAATCGAGAGATTGTTCTTCGGGAACTCCCTGGTGAGATAAGCCTTTTTATTGAACGAGAAAGTTATCTCGCTCTTGCCATAAAACTGCTTGCTGTATGTTCCGTATGCCAAATATCCCGACCAAAAGAGGTGCGGATGCAAATGGGCAGTCGTCAATCCCGATATTCTGAAACGCAGATGGTCGTAGTGGTTATGAGAAACAATCGTGTTGATAGGACCGAAGTCGAACTTGTTGTTTTGAATAGAATCCGACGTTTCAACAAAGTTCTCTATCAGCGCCTTCATACCTATCATGATATACTTGAAGCCCTTGATTTTCGTAATCTTCTGAATGAAGGAACCCATCTCACCCTCGCTTTGCGTCAGTTCCACCTTTCGGTATTGGTTCCAATAAGCATCATCCGTATGCATCGCAGCATCAGGCTCCGTAAACACACTACCCTTCACATGCTTGAACACCTGTTTGGGAATAGGAGTGAAAGCATAGTCAAAATTGCGAATTGACCGTTGCACCATCGCCTTGGCAATCCACGAAGTGACTTGCAGCTCCATCAGCATGTCATTCACCGTAACCACCCTTTCCCCCGTAGGCAGTTCCTCAAGGTCCTGATTGATAATCATGTTCGTAACGAAATTCACGTCGCTACGCTTGGGTATGTTCAATTCCACGTGACGCACCTGATACGATGAGTCCTTCATGATATATAGGTGTCCAGAGAAACCCAAATCCTGCATGTTGTTAGGCACAAAACCAATGTCTATCACAGAATCCTTTTCATAAGCCAAAGTGTCCTGGATATAATACCTATAAAAACTGATGGCGGAATTGGCTATTGGACTTTTAAAGCGAAGTTGCAACAAACGGCATTCCTCATCATAGATATTCACATCCGTAAAAATGTCCTTCAGCGCCACGTTGAGAATATCTCCCGTGTTAATCAAGTCGTTCACGCCACGAGAATTCTTGGCGGTAATCAGTTTTTTCTCTGTCTTGGGATCCTTGCGGTAGAATGTATTCGTGAGCGTTTCCTCCACTGTCAGCGGCAATATCAACTTACCCGTTTGAGCACAATATTCCACATGGTCCTTCAAGAAGGCAAACTGTTTGCCCTCATCTATATCGAAAATCTTGTCCGTCACCTCGTTGACAGAAAAAGTCATTTTCTCATAGGTCGAAAAAGTGAAATAGTCCTTCGAGTGCAAGTCATTGATTTTCTTATGCTCAATCACCTTCCTCATCAAATCCACAGCAGGGTTGTTCTTTCTGCTGTATCTTGTCCTTCTCGCCGTGATAGTCACCCCCTGAAGTTGGCGAGGCTCAGGCACCAGTTTGATTCTCAAGTTCTTTTTCTTGCCATTCACCAACCGAATCTTCTGAGTGATATACCCCATGGTCGAGACGGTGAGCTCGTTCCATGTGGAATCCTCCTTCAAGGCGAAATGTCCCGTTTCATCCGTTTGGTCTCCCACATTCTTTCCTTCGTAATACACATTCACAAAATCAAGTGGTTGCCGACTACGTGAATCAACAACAATTCCCGTCACCTGCGCCTTTACCACAACCGCAAGCACAAACAAGAAAAAGAAAGAAAAGAATCTACGCATATATAAATAATGATAAATGACCTTTGACTTTATTTCATGTCAAAAGTCAAAGGTCTTAAGTTCTACAGTCGAAGGTCAAAAGCCCACCACCCGGATGGCTTTTCCCTCCCCCTCGGGGGAGACGGAGGGGGGCCCGGGGGAGCCGGAGAGGGGCTTCTTTAATCAATCTCCTCGTCAGCTTCGTAGCCACCCATTTCGCGAATGGCATTCTTCAGCATCGTGTATTGCTGGAAGAGATGGTTCACAGGAACCTCATTCTTCGTGTAGTCGTGCATAGGAGACTTCAGGAAGAAAGAGAGGAAACGTTGAATGCCATAGCGTCCAGCACGAGCAGCAAGGTCGCTCAACAAGCAGAGGTCGAGGAGCAATGGAGCGGCGAGGATGGAATCACGACACAGGAAGTTAATCTTGATCTGCATAGGATAGCCCATCCATCCGAAGATGTCGATATTGTCCCATCCCTCCTTGTTGTCGTTGCGAGGAGGATAATAATTGATACGTACCTTATGATAATAGTCAGTATAAAGGTCTGGCTGATTCTCAGGAACGAGGATAGATTCCAAAGTGGAAAGCTTGCTCACCTCCTTGGTGCGGAAGTTCGCAGGCTCATCCAGCACAAGACCATCGCGATTACCAAGGATATTAGTCGAGAACCATCCGCTCAGACCGAGGCAGCGTGTACCGATGATAGGAGCGAAACCACTCTTCACCAGTGTCTGTCCCGTCTTGAAGTCCTTACCAGCAATAGGCATCTGGGTCTTCTCGCTGAGTTCCCACATAGCAGGAATATCTACCGTAGTGTTAGGAGCACCCATGATGAAAGGAGCGCCCTCACTGAGAGCAGCGTAAGCATAGCACATAGAAGGAGCGATATGCTCAGTGTCGTTCTCCTTCATCGCTTTCTCCAGAGCGGCAAGCGTGCCATGCACAGGCTCATAGACAGGAACATAGATTTCCGTGGAAGCAGCCCAAGCCACCACGATACGCGAGCAGTTATGTTCCTTCTTGAAGTTGCGGATGTCCTCACGAAGCTGTTCCATCATCTCCCAGCGGGTCTTGCCCACCATCACGTTGTCACCATCCAGACGCTTGGCAAAGTTCTTGTCGAATGCAGCCTTCATAGGAATGATTTTCTCCAGCTCATCCTTCACAGGTTCTATGTCTTTCTCCTTCAATACCTCCGCATACATGGCGGAACGGTATGCATCAGCGGGATACACATCCCATGCACCAAACTCGATGTCGTCGAGTTGAGCCAGAGGAACAATCTCCGAATAGCTCAAATACTTCTTGTCAGCACCCTTTCCAACACGAATCTTGTCGTATTGGGTCATTGAACCAACTGGCTTAGCAAGACCCTTACGAGCCATCAGCACACCAGTCATAAATGTTGAAGTTACAGCACCGAGGCCGACGACCATGATACCTAACTTGCCGTCAGCAGGCTTAACATTCTGTTTTTCCATTTTGTTTTATATTTATAATGAATTGGTCAAATCCACTTTCGTTAAATGGGTCGAATCCACATTTTATGAAAATGTCTGCAAAATTACTCAAAACCGCTCTATAAAAAAAAGTTTCTACCTTAAATTTGATTAAAATTCAATCAATAAAGCATTTTTGAACTTATTTTTTTACTTTTCGAACAAAACGACGACCCCTCATTATCTTATCTGTTTTAGAACTCCTGTCAATTCCTCCAAACCATGAATGATAAAGGTAGGTAGGGATTCATCGACGGACTCGTTGCCCCATCCCCTTCCTCGAATCCATACGGTTTGGCAACCCATGCTGTGGGCTGGCAGGATGTCCTTCGAGAAACTGTCTCCTACCACCAACACCTCTTCGGCTTCCAGTTGCAATGCCTCCACTCCCAGCATGAAGATGCGCGGGTCGGGTTTCCGAATCCCTACCACCGACGACTCGACCACATGGCGGAAATATGGGTCGAGGCGGAAGTCCTCGAGGATGGTGTTGATGTTTCCATAGAAATTGCTGACGAGCACCAAGGGGTAAAGGCGTGACCACTCTGCCACAATGGGACGTGCCACTTGCAGGGTACGAACCACATAATCATAGCAGTATTGAGCGATGGTGTCGGAAATGGTTTGGCGTTCTGCCTCCTTCCCTTTCCCTTCCATGCCTTCCCAAAGATGTGCATCGACCAAGAAACTGGTTTCTATATTGAGTTTGATGCGGAGCAAATCCAACATGTTGTGCTCAGGATGGATCAGCGGGAACTTGGCAAGGCTTCGTTCCCCATGCACGTATGCCATCCTGAACTGTTCCTTGGTGACGGGCACTCGTGCCTGCTGGAATCCTTCCCATATCACCTCGGACCAATGCACGCTATTGGTATCTAAGGTACCTCCATAATCGAATATAACTCCCTTTATCATATTTTCTATTTGTAATTATTTCAAGTTTGGCTACGCTAAAGGTTCAAGGCACTTCGTGCTGGTTTCAGGTTTCAAAGGTTCAAGTTTCAGGAATCCTTAAAAATCCCTTAAATCCTTGATTCTTTTAAATCCCAGATACACTTTTCACCTTTCACTTTTCACTTTTTATTTAGTTCGCTGCATCTGTCTGAAGACGGATGAGGAGTCGCTGAGACATCTTTTCGTGCTGATGATGCATGTAATGATAGACCAATGAAAGGACTATCAGTTCGAAAAGCAGATAGAGCCAAGGCTTGTCTATGAGGGCGGAGATATAGAGTGCAAAGGCTCGGCAATTGAATGTCAGGATATTGGTGTATTTCATCAATGGCAGACTCTGTGCACGGAACTCGTCGCGCAGGGACTGTGGTATCTCCGTTCCATACATCTCCTTTGTCTTCTTCCAGAATGCCTGAAAATGGGGAGTGGCTTTCTCCTGCTGATAAGTATAGTTTTTGTAGAACCACTGGAAGAACTTGTAGATGAAGTCTTTCTTCCACGACATGACATTGTATTTCTCTCGCTGCTGTGCGGAATTGTCGAACTCGCTTCCGGACTTACCATTCACGAAGAAAAGGTGGATGTTGCGGTAATAGTCGGAAACTCGGCACTGAGGGGTGTGGCAACCTAATCCGCAATAGGCTGCAAGTAGCCATCCCCAGATGCCCCAGTTGATGTCGGTGAAGGGTATGTAATGGTCCTGCAAACGGTATGCCAATGCACAATAGATGGGTATGTACCATATATCTGCGGAAGCTCCATCCAGTATTCTGCCCAATGGTGTCTTCTTGCCTGACATGCGTGCCAGCTGTCCATCTGCACTGTCGTAGAAATTTGCCCACATCAGGAGCAGAACGGCTATCACATTGTAGATGAATCCTGTTTTCGTGTCGGCATCAAAATGGAACATGTAGCCTGCCGTGGCTCCCAGTATCATGGAAAAGATGGTTACGGTGTTGGGATGCACTCCAAAATGATTGAAGAACTTTGCCCACATGTAGCCTATGGGTCTGTTAAATACCTTGTCAAACCACTCTTCTGTGTCTGCTGACTTGTACGTCGATTGAATGTTTGTTTTATTTTCTGACATATTTAATTATTTAGAGTTCCAATAAATCGTTTTAAAAAACTCTTGGCATTTTTTTTCGGAAAGAAATTAGAATAATTAGAATAATTTTAACCAGAAATAATATGTTTTTTTGAACCACGAATTTCACTAATTAAACGAATTTTTAATTATATCGAACATTTAGCTCGACGACGTCAATTTCCCTAATTTGTGCAATTCGTGTAATTCGTGGTTGAAATGAATTCCAAGTTTTTATTATGACGAAACTGATTGAAGGATACGTTGTGCAATGGCTTTTGCGGCAGCTGATCGGCATCGGGAGAAGCTGGGCCAGTCGTTGAAATCGATGATTCTGAAACTGCCATCGGAAGAGATGATGCAGTCGCCTCCGTAGATAGGCAAACCGATGAGCTTTGCTGCCTCGTCTGCTATCTGTTTCAATGCTGCTTCGGAAAAAGCGTAGCCTTGCGCTTTCCCGTTTTTTTCCTCCAGTCCGAACTTGCTGTGCGAATCGGAGGCATATCCCCAATTGAAAAACGAAGTGCCTTCCACTCCGTAAAACTTCACGAGGTCGCCCTCCAAATGCTCACAAGCCACAACAGTCTTCCCCACTCCTCTTTCCTTGAAATGCTGCAATGCCCGTTCTACTTCTTCGGCATTCTCCACATATACCACGTCATCTTTCACTTGTGCACATCCTTCTCCACGTTTCAGCCAAGCAGGGAAACGCTGTGGAAGGGACGTTTCCTGAGGTATCAGCCAAGATGCTGGCATGGGGAAATGGTGTTCTCGGAATATCTGTGTCAATCTCACCCGAGAGGCATTGTTGATACCTCGCACGGAATTGATGCAAGGAATGGCAAGTTGGGATTCTACCCTACTGAGCAGTTCCAAGGTCTCTGAATTTCGGTACATTCCAAAGATGCAGTCGGCATTCACCTGATGGATAGAATGGGTGAAAGAAGAGCAGAAATCGGACTCCGACATGGTTTCCACCTCATGCCCCATCCCTCTCAGTTCCTCTGCCACAGCTTGCAAAATGGCTGCATCACTGTCTGCCATATTGGGTGAGAACTCTGTCCCTCTCGTGATTCCTATCAGTTTCATTTTTCCGCTTCTTTCAAGAAATCCTCTGCCTTCTGAATATCCTCTGTATGGTCCACATCAAGGATTTTGCTGAAAGGATAGGCTTGGAGTTTCAAACCATCGAACACCAGTTGACGCTGGAAATTGCGCATGCGGGATTGTCCCTCTGCTATGCAACGATCCAGGACAGTGAATGCTTTCTCATCCAAGCAATAGATGCCACCTGAGATGTATTTGCAAACGGAAACTCCGTCCTTTCCTGCGGCACTACTCTGAAACAACGCTTGGGAATCATGGAATCCCGTTATCATCCCCTCCTTATCGGTTGAAATCCAAAGGGGCTTTTCGTCGTCCACATAATCCGTCACTGCCATGATGCCGTCTTTCTCCGACAGCTTGAATTCCTCGATGTATTGCTTGAATTCGGCTTCGCGGAAGATGGTATCGACCGTTGTCAAACAGAATTTCCCTTCTCCAAGAAAGGGTTTCAGCTCATAGAAACTATGCATCGAACTGGGGGTAGTCTTCACGATGTACTTTACGGGCAAACCCTGGTCCACCATTTCCTGAAGATGTTTCCTTGTCAAATCTGTGAGATTGTTCGTGATAATCAAAATTTCCTTGGCTCCGCAATCCATGAAGATGCGGATGAGTCGGTCTATCATGGCTTCTCCATGTATCTGCACGAGAGGTTTGGGGAATGCCACTCCCTCCTGTGCCAAGCGGGAACCCTCGCCTGCCGCCAAGATAGCAAACTTGATATTTCTTTGATTATTCTGCATGATCTATATTTTCTGATTTCTCTGCATTGCGTTTCTCTTCATCCCTCAGGGCATCGGTCTTTTTGTTTCCCACTTTGATGAGGAGCAAACCAAAAGCTGTCCAAAACACCTCTCTCACACGGCAGATGATACTCACCGACATGGCGACTTGTCCCGACATTCCCATCTGGGCTATCGACATGGCAAATCCTCCTTCGCGACCTCCCAACTGCAAGGGCATGAAGAACATCATGTTGGCGAAGAGTGAAGTGAATGCTAAGATGATAATGGAATAGACGAATGTCATCCATCCAGCAGGATGGTCTGTGAAAATAAGCAGCATGAAGTAGATTTCAAACGACTGCAGAATTCTTCCGATGTATTCCAAAAAGAAAGATATATAGAAATTCTTCTTGTTCTGGGAATGAAGCGCCGCTATTTGGGAATCTATCTTCACCAAGTCCTCCTTTCGCTTCTCCTCGAAACTAGATGCCCATTTCCTCAGTCCTGGAATCTTCGAAAGGAAATGAATGGTTTTCACCACCATGCCATTCTTGTATCCTCTCGTAAAGAAATAGATGGCTGCAATGCAAAATGCCGTGAGCAAGATGAGGATGATGGTGATAGGTACATCGAGCGGAATGAAAACCACATACAGCACCACCGACGTGAGCCAATACCAAAAATGCGTGAAGATATGCATCATGGCAAAGAGCAATACCGACGAGGATGCCCGCTGCACACCGATGTAAGGCTTCATCTCCATGATCTTATATGGTTCTCCTCCGATCAATCCCACAGGAGTGGCATAGTTGAGAGAGAAGCCCGAGATGGTCACCTTCATGAGATGAAGAAAGGGTATGTTGCACTCTCCGCTTCCTTTGATGATGGTTCGCCAAGTCAAGGCATTCATGGCATAGAGCACCACCCACATGCCCAAGATGAGCACGAGCCAATGTCCTGCATGAGTAATCTGCTGCCACAACTCCACGAAACTCACCTTGAAGGTGAGAATCATGATGATGACAGCCACCAAACCAACAAAAAAGAAAATGTTTCTAATTTTATTACTCATCCCCTTCCTATCAATGATTCACTCTTCACGTGAGGTTTCAAGGCGCAAGCGCCGTTTCAAGTTTCAAGGCACTTCGTGCTAGTTTCAAGTTTCAGGTTTCAGGTTTTAAGGTTCAAGAATCCTTTTAAATCCTTTAAATCCCTGATTCAAGTTTCATACTACTCCCCTCACCCTATCTCTCCCCTCTCAGGGGAGCTGGAGGGGTCCAGGGGTTGGGGGTGAGGCTTTTTCATTTAAATATCATCCTCCGTCACTTGATCCAATTTGAGCTTGTCGCTATCGTCACGCTTCTCGTAATACTGCTTGCGCAAAGGATTTCCAAATGCTTCATCATACTTTGCACGATTGCGGAACACATCGATTGCCGTATAGACAGCCTGACGGAACGATGCCTCATTCGCTTCATTCTTTCCTGCTATATCGTAAGCAGTGCCATGAGCAGGAGAAGTGCGAACCACTGGCAAGCCAGCCGTATAATTCACGCCATCATCCATTGCCAATGCCTTGAATGGAGCCAAGCCTTGGTCGTGATACATGGCAAGGATGGCATCGAAATGCTTGTAGTTGCCCGAGCCAAAGAAACCATCTGCTGCGTATGGACCAAAACAACGAATGCCCTGCTTGAAACAGTTCTCCACAACAGGATTGATGATGGTTTTCTCTTCCTCACCTATCAAGCCATCGTCTCCACAGTGAGGATTCAACGAAAGCACTGCAATGCGAGGATTATCAATAGAGAAATCCCGTTTCAGACTCTGGTTCAGAATCTGAAGCTTTTCCTCAAGCAAAGGTTGAGTGATGCTCTGAGCAATTTTTGCTACTGGCACATGAGTAGTCACAAGGGCAACACGAATATTCTCGTTCATCAGAATCATCAGTGCCTTTTGTCCCTTGCCCAATTTCTGCTCGATATACTCGGTATGTCCTGGGAAATGGAAACCGTCTCGCTGAATGGTATTTTTATTGATAGGAGCCGTAACGAGCACATCCACAAAACCTGCTGCAATATCCTTCAGAGCAGTTTCAAGCGACACGTATGCCGCCTTGCCACCTTCAGGCGTAGCCTTACCAAATTCAATCTTGATTTCCTCCTCGCCAAAACAATTGACAAGATTGATTTGATTGTCTCTCGCATCTTTTGCACTATTCACCACATTGAAATTCTCCTGAAGTCCAATGGCATTGCGATGATAGATAGCCACTTTCGGAGAGCCATAAATCACAGGTGTGCAAAGTCCCAGCATTTCGGGATTCGAAAAGGTCTTGAGTATCACCTCGTACCCCACTCCATTAATATCACCATGCGTAATGGCTACTTTTATTTTTTGCATAATATTTTAAGTTTTTAAGTTCTCACGCTCCACTCTTCACTCTTCACTCTTCCCTCTCCTCCCCTCGGGGAGGTCGGGAGGGGGCTTTCACTCTTCACTCTCCTCCTTTCCAGGCAATTTCAGCGTGTAGAGCGCAGCCTCCAGTCTTCTCATCATCGTGCGCTTCATCTTATCTGGAGCATACACGAATCCCTCCACGACAATCACACGATTATTGATGGTATCCACCTGAGAATGTGCCACAAACGGACCACCCATCACGTCTTTCGTCATTTCCCAGAATCCGCGAGCCTCCTGCACGTAATGCCCTTGTATCTGCATATTCTCTACCGTCACGAAGTCGCGATTCGTTGACATCACACTTCCTTCCAATTCGCCTGGGATATTTGCACCCATGAAGGAGTCTCTCAGTGCGATATACACACCACGATTGAACACCTTCTGCGAAACGTATGGATAACTGTAAATACAAATATTCTGAATACTGCTCATGCCGTCATCCGAAGCCCAAATGAAATTCTCACCCACCTTCATCTTGTTCAAGTCGATTGGAATATACAACTCGCAATCAAACATCTCATACACCTTCTCATTGAATTTGATGTTATGACTATCTTCCAATGCAGTAGCCTGACGGTTGATTTCCTCAGCACTGAAATACTTGATGATGAAATTTGTTTTCTCGGTGATGAAGGTAGAAATCTCATTTTCCGTTGGACCAATAATCGTCATAATCAACTGAGGGTCGGAATACACATTGCGCTCCAACTTGATACGTGGCTCAGAATAGTGCTTATTCACCTCGATTTTCACAATATTGCGGAACAACTTTGTGATTCTGTCATAATGCCTTTCCGTCACGTGGCTCACGTGGAATGAAGGCTCATCCTGAGGAAGCATCGGAATAGGTCTATTCAGCACTTCCTTCAATGCCTGACCCACATAGCCTGCAAAGGAAGAATCGCTACACACCACCATCACCTCGTAAGGATTACCCGACGAAGTAGGAGTCAAAATCGACTTCGAGTGTCTCTTCTTATGCACAGGTGGTTTCTTTCCTCCCTTATCGCTTGAATTTTCGCAAGAGGCAAAAACCATCAGCATGGCTGCAAGAAGCATCACTAAATATTTCACTTTCATGGTCTTATATCTTTTTTAATCGTTATTAAATACTGTTCCATCCTCATTGCCGGAGTAACTACTCCCCTCGCCCTTCGGAGAGGGGTTGGGGGTGAGGCCTCTCATTTTCCACCTTCGTAGAAAGCAGTCCGCACGCCGCAAAGATATCTTGTCCTCGCGAAGCTCTCACCGTAGTGAAAAGCCCATGCTTCGTCAGATAGTCCCTAAACGCCAGCATCGAAGCATCATCCGTTCCCTGCAAATCCACATTGGGAATCTGATGGAAGCGAATGAGATTCACTCGGCAATCCAGCCCTCGCAGCAATTTCAGCAATTCCTTCGCATGAACCTCCGTGTCGTTCACACCCTTGAACACAATATATTCGAAAGACAGCCTGCGCTGATGCGAGAAGTCATACTCCTTCAGCATCTCCACCACCTCGGCAATGGCAAATTGTCGCTCAGCAGGCATCAACTGAAGCCTTTGCTCATGTATCGGTGAATGCAAACTGATTGCCAAATGGCACTGGCTCTCTTCCAAATATCTGCGTAGATTCTTCTTCAACCCCACACTCGACACCGTTATTCTCTTAGGACTCCATGCAAATCCATAATCGGCAGTGAGGATTTCCAATGCCTTCATCACGTTGTCAAGATTGTCGAAAGGCTCGCCCTGTCCCATGAAGACAAGATTGGTGAGACCTTTCTCGCGATGCGCCCAACTCACCTGACTCAAGATGTCGGCAGTTTCCAGATTTCCCTGAAAGCCTTGTTTTCCCGTTTGGCAAAAGAGGCAGTTCATCTTGCACCCCACTTGTGTGGAAACGCAGAGCGTACCTCTCTCTCCATCAGGAATATAAACCGTTTCGATGAAATGACCACTCAAAGTGGGAAACAAATACTTCTCCGTTCCATCCACACTGGTCATCCGCTCTATCGGCTCATGTACTCCCACCTCATAGCGTTCCTTCAATCGCTCTCGCACAGCCTTCGAAATGTTCGTCATCTCATCTATCGAAGACACATTTTTCTCATACAACCACTGTGCAAGCTGTTTAGCGCCAAAGCGTGGCATACCTATTTCAGCAGCCACGCTTCCTAATTCCTTTAAAGTATATCCTAATAGTGGATTTTTCACTTTTTACTGTTCACTTTTAACTTCACACCTTCTCTCCCCCTCGGGGGAGTTGGAGAAGGCCACCTTTACCACGCAAAGATTGGATAGTCCTTCATGATGGAATTCACCTTCTCACGCACTGAAGCAATCACTTGGTCGTTTTCAGGGTCGTTGAGAACGGTTTCAATCATTTCGGCAATCAGCAGCATGAGGTCTTCTTTCGCACCACGAGTCGTCATAGCAGGAGTACCGAGACGAATACCGCTGGTTTGGAAAGCAGAACGAGTATCGAATGGCACCATGTTCTTATTGGCAGTGATGTCAGCAGCCACGAGAGCCTTCTCTGCCACCTTACCCGTCAAGTCAGGATACTTCGTGCGGAGGTCCACCAGCATCGAGTGGTTGTCTGTACCGCCCGAGCAGATGAAGAAGCCACGGTCGATGAGTGCCTGAGCCAATGTGGCAGCATTCTTCTTCACCTGCTTCTGATATTCCACGAATTCTGGCTGGAGAGCCTCACCGAATGCAACTGCCTTAGCAGCAATCACGTGCTCCAATGGGCCACCCTGCTGACCAGGGAACACAGCCGAATTAAGAATCTGCGACATCATCTTCACCTGTCCCTTTGGTGTAGTCAAGCCCCAAGGGTTCTCGAAATCCTTACCGAGGAGGATGATACCACCTCGAGGACCGCGCAGTGTCTTATGTGTAGTCGAAGTAACGATATGAGCGTACTTCAATGGGTTGTCGAGCAAACCAGCAGCAATCAAACCAGCAGGGTGAGCCATGTCAATCATCAAGAGGGCACCCACCTCGTCAGCAATCTGACGCATGCGAGCATAGTCCCATTCGCGGCTGTAAGCAGAACCGCCACCAATAATCAACTTAGGCTTATTTTCCAAAGCGAGACGTTCCATCTCATCATAATCCACACGGCATGTCTCCTTATTCAAGTTGTAGCCAACAGGACGATAAAGGATACCGGAAGTATTCACATGGCTACCGTGAGAAAGGTGGCCTCCGTGGTCGAGGTTCAAACCCATGAATGTGTCACCTGGTTTCAGCACACTGAACAGCACAGCTGCATTAGCCTGAGCACCCGAGTGAGGCTGAACATTGGCAAATTCAGCACCGAACAGCTTCTTTACGCGCTCAATGGCAATCGTCTCCACCTGGTCAACCACTTCGCATCCACCGTAGTAGCGCTTGCCTGGATAACCTTCAGCATACTTGTTGGTGAGGCACGAACCCTGAGCTGCCATCACTTGGTCGCTCACATAGTTCTCACTGGCAATGAGTTCCATTCCCTTTACCTGTCTTTGATGTTCCTTCTCGATAAGAGAAAGAATTTCGACGTCTCTTTTCATTTCTTAAAAAATAGCTTATTGAGTAAAACTTAAAATTTTTGCATTTACCAGAAATTTCGCTGCAAATTTAATCATTTTCACCCAAATACGCAAAACTATGATATAGTTTTCATCATTTATAAGTGCTTTTCGTACACATTATATTATAAGAAGCGCATTTATTATGTATTTTCTGACTCTTCTTTCTCCACTTCATGAAATCCTACAATCTTCGCATCATAGAGTGCTTCCATCAGTTCGGGCGATGGATGGTAGATGATGCGGCGGCGTGTGATGTTCTTTGGCGAAAGGTCTTTCAGATTCTTTTCGGCAGTGCAATTGATAGATGCTCGAAAAGTGCCCAACGGACCCAAATCAACCACATGTCCTTCCAGCAAAAACTGCTTGAATGTGTCAGCCAAAGCATAGAAAGAGGCAGCGACATTTGCTTTCGATATACCTTGATTTTCAGATATTACTCTGATGACCTCCTCTTTTGGCATACGAGTATAACTTTTCAGATGAGCAACATACATTTCCTCACCATTTTTCACAGAGACTTTTTGCTTGTGAATCTTTACTTTAAGTGTTGGCATATACTATCTTTTTAAAATGAATTATTCAGTATGCAAATGTACGAATTTTCCTTTTAAAAACCAAGCATTTTGAACAACAATTTTTTCTATGGGGGATTCACGAGATAAACGCAGGCTCGTTTTCACTCGAACGCAGGCTCGTTTTTTCTAAAACGCAGGCTCGTTTTGCCACTCAAACCGTTATCTTGAGATTTTTTGTTTGAACACTAGAAAATTGAAAAGAGAAGCAATGTATCAGTGAAAGCGAAAAAGAAAAGTTAATAAGTCTTAATTTCAAATTTCAATTATTCAACTCGGCAAATAAAAACAAAAGAGAAAAACCGAGCGAAATCTTCTGAATGAAACTTAAAAATGCTGAATGCTACGATTATTTCGTTTTTTTTGCGTAACTTTGCAAAGAATTTGCGTCTGTGTTTTTGAGTTCGACTTTGTATAGACAAAAGGGCAATGTAAAACTCACGAAGGATAACAAGAATGCATTTCGATTTTAAGACCATTTTTATCAGTTTGACAGTCAGAAGACAATGAAGAAATATCTTGATGATGTTCTCATAAACACGAATGACGGCAATACCATATCGGTGATTGCGAATTTCGACAGAGGTGATTTGGAGACCGATGAGCCAAAGGTGGAGGATATGGACATACCAATTCTTCCGCTTCGCAATATGATGCTGTTTCCTGGCACGTTGCTTCCCGTGAACATTGCTCGCGATTCAGCAAAGAAACTGCTGGAGGATGCGCAGGATAGCGGAACAGGAATCGGTGTGTTCAGTCAGTTGAGGGAAAACATAGAGAATCCCACTAATCGCGACTTGTTCAGCACGGGTGTGCTGGGACGAGTGGTGAAATTGCTAAAACTGCCCGACGGCACACATACGGCTTTCATTCAAGGCTACAGCAGAATACAACTACTTGAAGCGCATTCCACGGACAGATACATGATGGGAAAGGTGGCGAAGAATCCTGAGGAAACTCCGAGCGCCAACGACAGGACTTTCCGAGTGACGGTGGATGCCTGCAAGGAGGTGGCAGACAGGATGTTGCAGAAGAGCGACGGTGTGAAGATTGATGCAAAGTTCTCGACCCGAGACATTCAAGACCGTGTGTTCTACATCAATTTCCTTTGTGCCAGCATGCCTGTATCGAACAAGGAGCACATGCGCTTGCTCATGGAGGACGACTTGCGCCAGCGTGCCATCGAACTGCTGAAACTGCTGAAGCGCGAGGAACAGTTTGCCCAGCTGAAGGCAAGTATCCAGATGCAGACACAAAGCGAACTGAACCAGCAGCAGCGCGAGTATTTCCTACGCAAGGAGATGGAAAACATCAAGGACGAACTGGGACAGGGCGCGGACGACGAAGTAGCGAAGTTCCGTGCTCGTCTCAACAAGGATTTCCGTCCGTTGCTGGTGAAGGAACGAATCGAGAAGGAAATCGACAAGCTGGACCACATGGCTCCTCAAAGTGCAGAGTACAGTGTGCAATATGAATATATCGAGACCTTGCTGAGTCTGCCTTGGCTGAGTTACAACAGCGGCAAGATGACCATCAAGAATGCGGAGAAGATTCTGAATGCCGACCACTACGGAATGGAACTCGTGAAGGAACGCATCTTGGAGCATCTGGCAGTCATCAAGACACGCGGTGACTTCAAGGCGCCTATCATCTGCCTCTATGGCCCTCCAGGCGTGGGTAAGACCTCGTTGGGCAAGAGCATAGCAAGGGCAATGGACCGCAAGTATGTGCGTGTGTCCCTCGGTGGATTGCACGACGAGTCGGAAATCCGTGGACACAGAAAGACATACGTGGGTGCCATGCCTGGACGTATCATCAAGGGCATCCTCGAGGCTAAGTCCTCATGCCCAGTGTTTATCCTCGACGAGATAGACAAGGTGAGCGGTGCCGACATTCACGGAGACCCTTCGTCTGCCATGCTGGAGGTACTCGACCCTGAACAGAACGAACGTTTCCACGACAACTACCTCGACATGGACTACGACTTGTCGAATGTGATGTTTGTGGCAACAGCCAACAATATCGGAGCCATCCCTCCTCCACTCCTCGACCGCATGGAACTCATCGAAGTGAGCGGATACCTGACGGAGGAAAAGATTGAGATTGCCAAGCGTCACCTCATCCCAGATGCACTGGAGGACAACGGCATGAGCCGCAAGCGCATCAAGTTCTCGAAACAAGCTATCGAAAAAATTATCGAGGATTACACTCGCGAATCGGGTGTGCGTGAGCTGAAGAAGCAGATTGAGAAGGTGATTCGCAAGATTCTGCTTGAGCAGCAGCGCGAGAGCGAAGAGGAACGCGACTACAACTTGAAGCCTGAGGACATCGTGAAGTATCTCGGTACGGAGAAATTTAGCCGCGACAAATATCAGGACAACGAATATGCTGGCGTGGTGACAGGTTTGGCTTGGACTGCAGTAGGTGGAGAGATTCTCTTTGTGGAGACTTCGCTTAGCAAGGGCAAAGGCTCTCGCCTTACGCTTACAGGAAACCTCGGTGACGTGATGAAGGAATCAGCAGTGCTGGCTTTGGAATACATCAAGGCACATGCCGACCGATATGGCATCGACTCCAGTATTTTTGAAAACTGGAACATCCATATCCATGTACCAGAAGGTGCCGTGCCAAAGGATGGTCCATCGGCAGGTATTACTATCGCCACTTCCATCATCTCGGCTCTGACACAAAGGAAAGTGCGCAAGAATCTCGCCATGACAGGTGAAATCACACTGCGCGGAAAGGTGCTGCCTGTGGGTGGTATCAAGGAGAAGATTCTTGCAGCTAAGCGTGCAGGCATCACCGACATCATGCTTTGCTACGAGAACGAGAAGAACATCAAGGACATCCCTGAGAAATACGTGAAAGGCGTGACATTCCACTACGTGAAGGACGTGAACGAAGTGTTCGACTTCGCTTTGCTGGATGAGAAAGTGAAAGGTGCCATCGATTTTTCGATAAAAGATGAAAAAAGTGAAAAAGGCCTCAACTCTACCCCTTCACCAAAGGATGAAGGGAACAGTTAGAAAAAGTGAAGAGTGAAAAGTAAGAGACAAAGATGAAATTCGAACTACAATATACGGATTCCAAAACGAATGCAAGGGCGGGACTGATAAGCACAGATCATGGACCTATAGAAACTCCCATCTTTATGCCTGTGGGAACATTGGGCAGCGTGAAGGGTGTGCATCTGCATGAGTTATATGACGACATCAAGGCTCAGATTATCTTAGGCAATACTTATCATCTGTACCTTCGCCCCGGCACTTCGGTGATTGAGGCGGCAGGAGGTCTGCACAAATTCAATGGATTCAACCGCCCTATGCTGACAGATAGTGGTGGGTTTCAGGTTTTCTCCTTGGCAGGCATTCGCAAACTGAGGGAGGAAGGTGCGGAATTCCGCTCGCATATCGACGGGTCGAAACATTTCTTTTCGCCCGAAGGTGTGATAGACATTGAGCGCAGTATCGGTGCCGACATCATGATGGCATTCGACGAGTGTCCTCCTGGCACATCCGACTATGAGTATTCGAAGAAATCGCTCGCATTGACGGAGGGCTGGCTGGATAGATGCGTGAAACGCTTCAAGGAAACAGAACCGAAATATGGCTACAAGCAGAGCCTCTTCCCTATCGTGCAAGGATGCACCTACAAGGACTTGCGCATCCGTGCGGCAGAGAATGTTGCAAGCAAGGAGATGGATGGAAATGCTATCGGAGGACTTGCTGTGGGTGAGCCTACGGAGGTGATGTATGAGATGATTGAAGTGGTGAATGCCATCCTACCGAAGGATAAACCTCGCTATTTGATGGGAGTGGGTACTCCTATCAACATTCTGGAGGGTATTGAGCGCGGAGTTGACATGTTTGACTGCGTAATGCCTACCCGAAACGGACGCAATGCACAGATTTTCACTTCGAACGGCATCATCAACCTGAGAAACAAGAAATGGGAAATGGATTTCTCACCACTCGATGCAGAAGGTACTTCGTACGTGGATAGTACATACACGCGCGCGTACGTACATCATCTATTTAAAGCACAGGAACTGCTTGCCTTGCAGATTGCCTCGATTCACAACTTGGCGTTCTACCTTTGGCTCGTGGGACAAGCCCGACAGCACATCATCGCAGGGGATTTCTCTGTGTGGAAAGCCAAGATGGTGGATGAACTGGGAAGAAGGCTGTAGGGAAGTGAAAAGTGAAAAAGCCTCACCCCCAACCCCTCTCCAAAGGGCGAGGGGAGTAGAATGAAAAGTTAAAAGTGAAGAAAGAATGAGGAAGAAAAGCGAAACATGGCGACGCTTTCGCGAATGGATGGACGAGCACATTCCTGTGTCCCGTCTGGACCGCTATATCATTGGCAAATTCCTTGGCACTTACTTCTTCTCCATCCTGCTGATTATTTCCATTGCTGTGGTGTTTGACGTGAATGAGAACATCGACAAGTTCCTCACCCGAAATGCCACGATGAAGGAAATCATCTTCGACTACTACCTGAACTTTGTGCCTTACTACTCCAACCTGTTCAGTCAGTTGTTCGTGTTTATCTCCGTGATTTTCTTCACTACGAAACTTGCTGAGAATTCTGAGATTATCGCCATGATGTCAACGGGTGTCACTTTCCGTAGATTGATGCGCCCTTACATGATTTCAGCAGCTATCCTTTGCATCCTTACATATTTGTTAGGAGCTTACGTCATTCCGAAAGGAAACGTAAAGCGCGTGAAATTCGAGAACACGTACAAACGAAAAAACGTACCTACCTACACGAGCAATGTTCAGTTGGAGGTAGATACGGGTGTGATAGCTTACATAGGGCGGTATGAGAACAATGTGAAGACGGGATATGATTTCACGCTCGACAAGTTTGAGAACAAGAAGATAGTAAGCCACCTTCAGGCACTTTCTTTGCAATACGATTCCCTGGCAGAAGAGCCTTATCACTGGATTCTGCAAAGTTATCAGATTCGTGATTTCCAAGGACGACGAGAAGTGATAACCAGTGGATTCCGCAAGGATACGATTATCAAGATAGAACCCCAAGACTTCCTCATCACACGAGGACAACAAGAAACGCTTACCATGCCCGAGCTGAAGACATACATAGAACGACAAAAAGCGCGTGGGTTTGCCAATATCAAGGAGTTTGAAGTGGAATACTGGAAACGTGGAGCCTCTGCTTTTGCAACCTTTATCCTCACGATTATCGGTGTTTCGATTTCTGCAAGGAAACGAAAGAATGGTATGGGAATTGCCTTGGGTATCGGATTGGGGCTCATTTTGGCATACATCATGTTCCAAACGGTATCTTCCACTTTTGCCATCAATGCGAATATGCATCCTGGACTGGCGGCATGGTTGCCAAATATCGTGTTCGCTTTCATAGCCTATTACTTCTATAGGAAAGCTCCGAGATAAGAAGATTATAATTAAAAATTAAAATAAGATATTTTGTATTTCGACGAATTACCATTAGATGACGTAGTGCTGGATGCGCTCGATGCAATGAATTTCGAGCAATGCACTCCCATACAAGAAAAGGCGATTCTTCCACTGCTGGAAGGACGCGACTTGATTGGTGTTGCCCAAACAGGAACAGGTAAGACTGCCGCATATCTTTTGCCTGTCCTGAACAAGCTGAATTCGGGCAATTACCCTCAGGATGCCATCAATTGCATCATCATGTCGCCTACCCGAGAGTTAGCTCAACAGATAGACCAACAAGTGGAGGGCTTCTCCTATTTCATGCCAGTTTCCAGCGTTGCGGTATATGGAGGAAACGACGGCATCCGCTACGAGCAGGAACGCAAGGGACTCATGCTGGGTGCCGACATTATCATTGCTACTCCAGGCAGACTCATCAGCCACATCAACACGGGGAAAGTAGATTTGAGCCGAGTGAGTTTCTTCATTCTCGACGAGGCAGACCGAATGCTCGACATGGGTTTCTCTGACGATATTCTGAAAATTGTGAGTTATCTGCCCAAAGAGCGCCAAACCATCATGTTCTCTGCTACAATGCCTGACAATATCCAAACGCTGGCAAAAACCATTCTCAATGACCCTGTGGAGGTGAAGATTGCAGTGTCGAAACCTGCGGAGAAAATCAAACAGACTGCCTATCTCTGCTATGAGCCGATGAAGGATAACATCGTGAGGAAAGTGCTGGAGGACCAATCCCTCGACCGCGTCATCATCTTTGCTTCGAAGAAATCGAAGGTGCGTGAATTGGCTCGCACATTCCGCATGAAAGGACTCAAAGTGGGAGCGATGCATTCCGACCTGACACAACCAGAGCGAGACGAGGTGATGTACGAATTCCGAAACCGTCGCATCAACGTGCTGATAGCAACGGATGTGGTGAGCAGAGGCATCGATATTGATGATATTCAAATGGTTATCAACTACGATGTGCCTCACGACCCAGAGGATTATGTGCACCGAGTGGGACGTACAGCACGTGCCAATCGAGATGGACAGGCAGTGACACTCGTTACAGCGAAAGAAAATACGGCACTGAAGCGCATCGAAAAACTCATTGAGAAGGAAATCGAGAAGCCTGAACTTCCCGAAGGATGCGGAGAGAAGCCCGTCCTCGCTTCCAACAAAAAGAACAATAACCATAAGCGATATGCATCTAACAATCGACATAGGAAACACGACAACAAAAATAGCAGTGTTCGAAAGCCAGAAGGAACAGCAGCAACGCCTCCTACACTCGCAGAATTCAAACCTGAAGGAAAGAAACCTACAGACGGAAACTCCAAAGGAGCCAAGCGAAGGAGACATAAGCATAAGCCAAGAGGCGGAGGCAATCCAAGTGCTCCAACCAACAGCGTTCCTCAGGATTGACGGACATAACTTAGCGGGACTGAAGGACTTTGCCTCTGAATGGGACTTCGATGCATGCATGGTTTCTTCCACTGCCAACGTGACAGAAGAAATGAAGCAGCAGATTGCAGACACAGGCATTGAGCACATCTATTATTTCGATAGTGAAACTCCGATTCCCATCCGCAATCTGTATAGCACTCCCAAAACATTAGGACCAGATAGATTGGCTGCTGCCATAGGAGCCTACTTCGAAGGATTCAATCTATGGGGGAAGCATACACCTATTTTAATAATAGACTCAGGCTCTGCTATCACCTACGATTTCGTGAATGAAGCAGGTGAGTATCTGGGTGGAAACATTTCACCTGGGGTGGAGATGCGATTTCGGGCGTTGCACGAATTCACTGCAAAGTTACCACATGTGCAAGCATACGCTGAAGGCGACTTTACCGTTATAGGCAACTCTACAGAAACTGCCATCCGACATGGCGTGATGGATGGTGTGAAACATGAAATACAGGGTTTTATTTGTCAATTCTTGTCAAAATATCCTAATCTTTGCGTTTTTTTAACGGGTGGAGATAGTTTTGATTTTGAAGAACAAGTAAAAAACCGTATTTTTGCAGACAAATTCTTAGTTTCTAAAGGACTAAACATCATATTACAACATATTCATCAAAAAAGTTTAAAGTTTAGCGTTTAAAGTTTAACGAAGACACTCAGCTCCGCAAAAACTTAAAAACTCAAAAACTCAAAAACTCAAAAACTCAATATGACAACTAAGCATGTGATTTTGTGCGCTTTGGCGATGGTTCTTTCCACCACCTCCGCTTTTGCACAAAATGGTGTAAACTCCCCTTACTCAAGATATGGTTTTGGTATCTTGTCAGACCGAGCAATGGGATTCAACAAGGCAATGGCTGGTGTGGCTCAAGGTTTTAGAGACGGTCAACAAATCAACACTGCCAATCCAGCTTCATACTCTGCCATCGACTCACTCACAGCACTTTTCGACTTGGGCGTTTCGCTTTATAACGGAAATTATGAGATGGGGAATCTGAAACAAAATGCAAAGAACACGAGTTTCGACTATTTTGCATTCCAATTCCGTGCTCGCAAGAATGTGGGTATCACAGTGGGTATCTTGCCTTACTCCAACATCAATTATAGTTTTTCTTCCTCAGCTGAAACTTTGAAAGGTAATGAAACTGTCACTTCCTCCTACTCATTCACTGGAAATGGCGGCATTCATAAGGTGTTCCTCGGTGCAGGTTGGAGAATTCTGAAACCTATCTCGATTGGTGTGAATGGTTCTTTCCTTTTTGGCGATTACACCCATACTTCCAAAATGGCTTTCTCTGAAACAGCTGCATACAGCATGGTGCGCGGCTACGATGCCAACATCTCAACTTGGGCAGTGGATTTTGGTTTGCAATACATCCAACCCATTTCGAAGAAGGATAAAATCACCGTGGGTGCTACTTACGGGTTGGGACACGATATTAACAATCGAGCAACACGCTATTCCCAAACACTTAACAGCAGTTCCGCTGTTCAGGGTGTCACCAGAGATACCTTGAAGAATGCCTTCCAACTTCCTCACTCGTTCGATGTGGGTATTACATACGAGCACGGCACGAAATGGAGAGTGGGTGCAGACGTAAGTTTGGAGAAGTGGAGTGACAGCAAATTCCCTACAGAAGTGGGTGGAAAATATCTTATTGCCAAGAATCAGCTCTTCGATAGAAAGAAGATTGCGTTAGGAGGTGAATACACGCCAAATCCTACAGGACGCTACCTCAGCCGAATGTCCTATCGACTCGGTGCTTATTATTCTCAATCCTATGCCAAGGCAGATAATACAGGTGTGGTGACGGACAAACCTATTGAATATGGAATTACGGCAGGCTTTGTGCTTCCTATCCAAAACCGCAACCTCTGGCACAACAGTCCAAAGATTAACGTGTCTTTCCAATGGGTTCACACCGACATTCCATACTTGAATTCAATGAATTCCTCGCAGAGTAAACTGAAGGAGAATTATCTTAAACTGTGCTTAGGACTCACATTCAGCGAACGCTGGTTCTATAAGTGGAAGGTACAATAGGATTACTACATGAATAGCAAAGTAAATCATATTCTATTATTCTCTTTTCTCATTCTTCATTTCCTCCTTTTGTTCTCATGTTCCAAGGACGAGGTGCACTACGCTCCTGTAGTAGAGAATCGAGACTCTTTGCCTATTCTGAAATCCATCGGAGTATCCACACTCATATCCGACTCAGGTATCATCCGCTATAAGATTATTTCCGAAGACTGGTTCATCTACGACAAGAAAGACCCTACTTATTGGTCGTTTGAAAAAGGAATGTTTTTGGAAAAATACAATGAGGACTATCATGTGGAAGCCTATATTTCCGCTGACACAGCTTATTACTACGATTTCAAGAGACTTTGGGAACTGCGAGGACGCGTGGTGATGAAAAATGAGAAGGGAGAGACTTTCAAAACTTCCCTACTCTTTTGGGACCAAATCGAGCACAGAATCTATTCGCCTGCTTTTATGGAAATCAAAGGTATAGAGCAGCAGTTGTCGGGATACGATTTTTCCTCAAATGAAAGCATGACAGACTATATCATCCACTCATCGAAGGGTGCCTTCCCTTTGGGCAAGGAAAAGGAAACGCCAAAACCTGATGCACAAAAGATGCAAGAGATGAAGGACACTACTCAACAGCAGAGTACCAATCAACAGGCTCCAAACAAAGTTCATCCTTCTTCTCGAAACATGAAGTTGAATTCTCAAATATAGGCACCAAATCATTGATAAACTCTATTTTAATAGGTATAAATACAAAAATCGTCGATTCCATTCTTTTGGTATCGACTTTTTTTTGTATCTTTGCATGAATTTGTGTGAAAAAAATTCATCGGTACCTTGTTTTCGAAGAATTTGACACCAAAAACCCAGCCAAGAATAATAAAAACAACAAATAATAATTAAAAAATGGCAGTATTACAGAAAATCAGAAACAGAGGCATCTTGCTTGTTTCTATTATCGCTATCGCCCTTTTCCTCTTCGTGATGGGAGACTTATTACGCGGTGGCGAGGGACTGATTAACCAGTCTCGACAGAATGTAGGTGAAATCGATGGTACATCCGTCAGCATTCAGGACTATCAGAGCGTGTTTGAGGATTTCCAAGTGTATAATGAAATCGCTCAGCAAAGAACCTCCACCAGTGAGGAAGAAAACAATCAGCTGAAGGACATGGCTTGGAACACGATGATTCAGAACAAACTCATCGAAAAGGAGTGTAATGCACTGGGTATCGGTGTGACAGATGACGAAGTAGCAGAAGTAATCCGTTCGGGACAGAACCAACTTCTTCAGGTTCCTGCATTCGCTAATCAACAGACTGGACGTTATGATTATGCTCAGCTCACTACCTTCCTCAATGAATACAAGCGCTTGAAGGATGCTGGCGAACAGATTCCAGAAGTGTATGAAAAGCTTTACAAGTATTACATGTTTGTACAGAAGCAGGTTCGTAGCCAACTTCTTGCTAACAAGTATCAGACACTCGCTTCAAAGTGTGTAATGTCGAATCCTGTTGAGGCAAAGCAGACTTTCGAGGATCGTACTAATGAAAGCGACGTGTTGCTCGTTTCTATTCCTTTCACTTCTGTTGCAGATGACAAAGTAACAGTTTCTGACGCTGACATCGAAGCAAAATACAAGGCTGAAAAGGAAAAGTATAAGCAGTATGTGGAGAGCCGCGACGTGAAACTCATCGACGTGCAAGTAGTTGCAAGCGATGCAGATCGCAAGGCTTTAGCTATTGAAATGGATTCAGCTTGTGCTCAACTCGCTGCAGCAACAACAAATGCTCAGGCTGGTAATGTAGCTCGTCAGAACACTTCTCTCCTTTCTTACTCAGACGTGATGAAGACCAAGGACGCTTTCCCTCAGATGATTAAGAATCGTTTGGATGGCGACTCCACTTCTCTCGCTGTAGGTCAGACTTCCAAGCCTGTATATGACGCAGCAACTAATTCATTCTATACAATGAAGTTGCTCGATAAGAAAGTGGTTGCAGACTCTGTTCTCTTCCGTCAGATGGCAGTTATTGGCAAAGACGAGCAAGATATTGCAAAGAAGTCTGACAGTATCATGAATGCCATTTCTTCAGGTGCTAAGTTCAAGGACATTGCTAAGAAATACAACCAAGTAGGCGACTCTGCATGGATTACCACAGCACAGTTCCAGAACAGCGCTCTTGATGCTGACAACACGAACTTCATCAATACGCTTTACAACATGACAGCAGGTCAAACCAAGGCTCTGAAGTTTACCAATGGTAATACCGTAATTCTTCAGGTGCTCGAAAGCCGCAACCCTGTCACTAAGTATAATGTAGCTGCAGTAGTACGTGAACTCAAGTTCTCTGACGACACATATAGTTCAGAATACAATAAGTTCAGCTCTTTCCTTGCTGCTAATTCAACCATCGAGCAATTGGAAGCAAATGCTACAAAGGAAGGCTACACCGTTCGTCCTCTTACTGACATTACAACAAGTAACCACAATATTGCAGGTATTCACAACACTCGTGATGCTATCAAGTGGCTCTTTGATGAGGCTAAGGTGAATAGCATTTCCCAACTTTACGAATGTGGCGATAACGACCACCTCCTCGTAGTGGCACTTACAGGTATCAACCCTGAAGGTTATGCTTCTGTTGACAAGGTAAAGGATATGCTTCGCACTCAACTTCTCAATGAAAAGAAGGCTGAAAAGATTCTCGCTGATGCAGCAAACGTGAAAGATATTGCTGCTGCTAAGAAAATTGCTGGTGCTGTGGTTGACTCCGTAAATCACGTGTCTTTCGGTGCTCCTGCATTCATTCGTTCAGTGGGTTCAAGCGAACCAATCGTAAGTGCTCTTGCAAGCAAGACTGCACAGGGCAAGTTTGCTGGTCCAGTGAAAGGTAATGGTGGCGTTTACATGCTTCAGGTTCTCAAGAAGAACAAGACTGTTGAGAAGTATGACGAAAAGGCTGAACAATCTCAGCTTGCTAACTCAAACTTCCGCTACATTTCTCAGAGCATCCTCAACTCACTCTTCCTCAAGGCAAACGTGAAGGATGCAAGATATAAGTTCTTCTAATTAGTAGCATACATCAAAGTATCTTACAATAAAAAAGAACCACAAATAAAGGTCTATTAAATAAGGCGTGTCAAAATGAACTGACACGCCTTAATTTTTTTACTCTTGCAGAAAACACAAGTTATCTAAAACTTAGTTCTACATATTAGTATTTGATATGCAATTCTTTGATGATTGCTGAAATCTCACCCATTGTTGTGATTCGTGCTGGAACCAAAGGCAATCTTAATTCATTTTCAATGAGTCCCATGGCATTGAGCATTGCTTTCACACCAGCTGGATTTCCATCCACAAAGAGAAGTTTGAACAATTCTGTGAATTTATGATGAATATGCAAAGCAGGAGAATAATCTCCATTCAATGCCAAACGTACCATACGGCTAAATTCCTTAGGAAGTGCATTTCCAATCACACTTATCACACCCACTGCTCCCAATGTAATGAGAGGGAAAGTGATTCCATCGTCTCCGGATATCACATCAAAGTTTTCAGGTTTGTTCTTAATAATATCGTCAATCTGAGTGAAATTACCACTTGCCTCTTTAATAGCAACAATATTCTCACAATCACGAGCCAATCGAAGAGTTGTGTGTGCCGTCATATTCACTCCCACACGTCCTGGTACATTATAAAGAACAACAGGGAGCGATGTTGCCTCAGCAATAGTCTTAAAATGCTGATAAAGACCTTCTTGTGAAGGTTTGTTATAGTAGGGACAAACAGAAAGAACACCGTCAACACCCGAAAAATCCTCAGTTTTCAGTGCATGCACCACAGCCGAAGTGTTGTTTCCTCCGCATCCCATCAATATAGGAATTCTACCAGCGACTTTTTCTACAACAATATCCTTGATTTTCTGCTTCTCTTCTACTGTCAGACAAGGTGTTTCACCCGTAGTTGCCAAAATACACAGGAAATCTACTCCGTTGGAAATTTGATAGTCCAGAAGTCGTCGAAGTGCTGTGTAGTCCACTTCTCCTGTTTTTGTGAATGGTGTGATGAGGGCTACACCTAATCCCTTAAATTTGTTGTGAGCCATTGCTACTTATTGAGTTGAAAATATTTTCGATGCAAAGTTAAGATATTTACATTGAAATACAAAACACGCGACACTGAAAATGTGTTTAAGTGCTGTTTTTCATCTTTTTACATCATTTTATTTTGTGTTCAAACGAAAAATTACTACCTTTGCAGTCCAAACGCGCTCTCGACGAGACATGCCATGAGAAAAGGTTGTTCAGGAAGAGGAAATCATCGAAATATTAATAATTATATTAAGGTGTGGCGTTGAGAAAGAATAATTCAGAACTAATAAATACAAAAATCAAAGAACAATGACTAAGGCAGAAATCGTTAACGAAATCGCCCAGCAGACAGGCATCGACAAGCAAACTATCATGAGGACTGTAGAAGCTTTCATGGTTACAGTGAAGGACGCTCTTGCAAATGATGAAGAAGTATTCCTTCGTGGTTTTGGTAGCTTCATCATCAAGAAGAGAGCTCAGAAAACAGGGCGTGACATCAGCAAGAACACAAGTATCATCATCCCAGAGCATAATATTCCTGCATTCAAGCCTGCAAAAGTATTCATCGAGCAATTGCAGAAATAAAGATTCAGTATAGTATTTCAGATAAAACTCAATTATAAACAATTAATTTTCAAGGACTATGCCAAACGGTAAGAAAAAGAAAAGACACAAGATTTCTACTCACAAGCGTAAGAAGAGACTGAGAAAGAATCG
>OCVV010963487.1_pt1 | contig 35893 bp, 30 predicted proteins | sample 1539721 | NCBI WGS metagenome assembly OCVV01 (sample SAMN02144230, study PRJEB22623) | gut metagenome | biome: sheep rumen | host: Ovis aries | place: New Zealand | reverse complement strand
TATGCTTTATACTCTTCTGAATTTTTCATTTCGAAAGCTAATTTGTTAGCTGTATCGTAAACATTCATTTTATTCACTCCTTTTTAAATGATAAATTTTAAGGGTGTCCCCAAAATTATCCCCAAAATTATTTTTTCAATGATAAATTTTGAGGGTGTCCCCAAAATTACGCATACGCATGCTTTTTCTTGAAATCCAACAAACGTGTAATTTCTTTTTCTGAATTTTTTGCTTTTGCAGTTTTCTTTGCGTTTTCTTGTGCAATTTCTCTTGCTTGTTTTTCTGCCATTGTTTGACATATTGCTTTTTCATAAGTGAAATATGTGTCTTTTGCTATTTGATTCCAATTGAATTCTTTCTTTACTTTAGCTTTTGCATTTTTGATTATATTATCACATAATTGATGATTATACAACAAAGTTAAAACTGAGTCGGCTATTGAATTTGCATTTCCTGCATAGCTTTTCATTCCATTGACTTCATGATTTACTATTTCATCAAGTCCACCTATATCTGAAACTACAGTTGGAACTCCTGCAAGCATTGATTCTAGTGCTACTATTCCAAATGGCTCGTATGTGCTCGGAAACACTGCAACATCAGCGCATTTATACATTTTTTGAACATCTTTTGATGATAGATATCCTGTAAAATAAACTTTATTTTCTATTCCTAAGTTTCTTGCTTGTTCTTTTAGTTCATCATACATTCCACCTTTTCCACCTATTATCAATTTTGTATCATTATACCCATTGATAATTTTTGGCATTGCTGAGATTAAATGTTGAACTCCCTTTTCATATACCAATCTTCCGATGTAGAGAATAATTTTTTCATTATCCATTGCATATTTTCTTCTAAAATCATAATCTCTGTCTACTCCGTTAAAACTAGTTAAATTTATACCATTTGGAATTACGTTTATTTTTTCAAATGGTAATCCAAAAAGTCTTTGTAATTCGCATTTCATGTAATTACTGTTTACTATAACCTCGCTTGATTCGTACGTTAATAGCCATTCAGTATCATTTATATATCTTTGGACATCATCGTGTATTCCGCTATTTCTTCCTGATTCTGTAGCATGTATTGTTGAAACGATTGGGATTTGAAAAGCATCTTTTAATGTTTTTGCTGAATATGTTACAAGCCAGTCATGTGCATGAATACAGTCAAAAGAACCTTGTTCATTTATTATTTGAGTTGCTTTTGCTGTTAGAGTAAAATTCATTTGCATAATCCAATCCGTGAAATTGTTTGGATGAATCATGTAATTTTCTACTCTGTAGACTTTAACTCCTTTATCATTTTCGAACTCTGGAACATCACCTTCTTTATAGGTTACCACCGTTACCTCATTTCCATCTTTTACTAACTTATGAGATAAATCATGTACCACTCTTGCAATTCCTCCAACAATTCTTGGCGGATATTCCCAAGTTAACATTAAAATTTTCATTTTATCCCCGTGCTCCTTTCAGCGTTATTTCTCGTTTGTATTTCATATATTTTTTTATAACTTTATACATAAATTTCTATCTTAATTTACATGTTTTTCTGTGCTTTTCTATCAAATATTCTATATAAGATTATTTTAAAAGTCAATATATTTTTTCTACAATTTTTAACATATTTTTTACTGTTTTCTATTGTTTTTTTTGCTATTATGTTATAGTATAATACTAGTAAATTTAGAGAGTTATACTAAGGAGGAAATTATGCCAAGAAAAGCAAAAGATAAAATCGATGAAAACGATGTAATTGAAGAAAAAAAATCTGCTGCAAAAAAGACTTCTACGGCAAAAAAAAGTAGTACAAAAAAAGAAACAACTAAAAAAACTTCCACAAAATCTACTAAAAAAGAACCTACCAAGAAAACATCAACCGCAACAAAAACGCAAAAAGAACCAGCCAAAGAGTCTTCTGCTAAAGCAAAATCTGTAAAAGAACCATCAAAAAAATCTTCAACCAAAACTGTAAAATCAACTAAAGAAACTACAAAGAAATCTTCTACTAAAACAAAATCGACGGAAGAACCTGCAAAAAAGTCTTCTACTAAAACAAAATCTACAAAAGAACCAACCAAAAAATCAACAACACCAAGAAAAAGAACTACAAAAAAAGATGCTGTCAAAACTGCAGAACACTCCCCTATCCAAATTTCTGAATACTATGATTTACCATATAAATATGGAAACACAGTTGTAAGGCTTTTAGCTCAAACACCAAAAACACTTTTTGTTTATTGGGAAGTTTCTGATAGTGATATTGAGAATTTTAAAAAAACATACGGTGATGACTTTTTTATAAAAACCAAACCTATATTAGTAGTTCATAATACAACTCTTAACAAAACTACAGAGATTGAAATTAATGACTTTGCCAATTGTTGGTATCTAAACATTGAGGATTCTGACTGTAAATATGACATAGAACTTGCAAGAAAGTTTATAGATGAGACCTCTTCTGAAGAAGCTTCCGAATCTGGCTATCTTTCAATTGCTAATTCAAATGACATACAGTCACCTAACAATCATATTCTGTTTGAAAAAATCCATGAATTTGTTGTTTTCAAAGATGTTAATTCAGATAGCACTATAAAGAAAAATATTAAGTCTTTTAAATTTTTAAAAGATATTTATAAATTTTACAAAGATATGTATGATGAAGATGTTTTAAATAATCCTTCGTCTCAATTTAAGTTTTAAATTTAAAAGGGTCGGTTGTTTTTCAATAAATTAATTGCTTGACGATTTGAAAAATAAACCGTCCCTTTACATTTTTAGAAAGGAGAAATTTGTCATGAAAGAACCACAAGGATATGTTAGCTTTGTTTTGCATGCACACTTACCTTTCATACATCACCCCGAAAGTGAGGACTACTTGGAAGAGCAATGGCTTTATGAAGCAATATCCGAAACATATATCCCTCTATTAACAAATTTCGAGTTGCTTGTTAATGAAGGTGTAAACTTTCGAATTACAATGTCATTAACTCCGCCTCTTATGTGTATGCTTTCTAATAAGTTATTGCAAAATAGGTATATTAAATACTTGGAACAACACATAGAATTGGCTCGCAAAGAAATTGAAAGAACAAATTATGATACTCATTTAAATAGTCTTGCCAAATATTACTTTGAGAGATATTCCAATGATTTAAAAGTATTTAAAGAAAAATATAATTGCAATCTAATACAAGGATTCAAACATTTCCAAGATATTGGTGTTTTGGAAATAATTACATGCGGAGCAACACACGGATATTTTCCTATTCTTTATACCACAGAGCAGACTGTTAAAGCACAAATTGCTGTAGGAGTTCAAACTTATGAAAAATACTTAGGTAGAAAGCCTATTGGTATTTGGTTACCTGAATGCGGTTACATTCCTGAAGCTGATAAATATTTAAAAGAATTTGGTATAAAGTACATAATTACTGAATCTCATGGAATTTTATATGCAGACCCAGCCCCACTATTTGGCACTTTTGCTCCTATCGTTTCTCCTGATGGAATTGTTGCTTTCGGCAGGGATATTGAATCTTCAAGACAAGTGTGGAGTTCTGTTGATGGATATCCAGGTGATTTTAATTACAGAGAATTTTACAGAGATATTGGTTATGATGCAGATTATGATTATATTAAACCTTATATTGCCCATAATGGTGTTCGAGTACATACAGGCATTAAATATTATCGTATTACTGGAAAAACTGAAAATAAAGACTATTATAATATTCAATGGGCAAAAGATTCTGCCGAAAAACAAGCAGGACACTTCTTTGATTGTAGAACTGCCCAAATAGATTTTGCAAGTAAACATACTCAAAACCCTCCTATAATACTATGTCCTTATGATGCTGAATTATACGGTCATTGGTGGTATGAAGGTCCTTATTGGTTATATATTTTATTTAAAAAAATTCACTATAATAAATCAAATTTTGAATTAATCACTCCTAGCGAATATATCGAAAAATTTCCTGTTATGCAAGAATGTACTCCGTGCAGATCTAGTTGGGGTGCTAATGGTTATAGTGAAGTATGGCTTAACGGAACTAATGATTATGCTCATAAGCATCTACACTATATCGGAGATAAGATGGTGGAACTTGCACATAGTTATTATAATGAAAAAAATCCGTTAAAAATTCGCGTTTTGAATCAATGTGCCAGAGAAGTTCTATTGGCTCAAAGCAGTGATTGGTTATTTATAATTACAAATGGAACTATGGTTGATTATGCTAAGAAAAGAATTAAAGAACATGTGGGTCGATTTAACAGATTTTATAATGAGCTTTTAAATGATAAAATTGATGTGCAATTTTTAGAATACGTTGAAAACCAGGATTGTGTTTTTGAGGATATTGACTATAAAATATATTATTAAATTTTTTTATAAATTCTGAAGTTGTCTACATGACATATAAAAAAGCAATTTAGTGCTTCAACTAAATTGCTTTTTTGTATCTTTTACTCCTCAAACTTAAATTCAATATTTTTCTGTCTTACAAAATTTATTAATTTATCTACATAATACTTGAAATCATCATCACTCAATTGTTTTACTTCATCTATCACCTTTTGAATATATTTGCTAGAACTATGCTCTGGATAAATTTTTCCATTTCTTGCAAAAGTTTCAAGATGAAATAGTATATCTTTATTTCTTTTATATGCCGGCAAAATCTTCATTACAGCTAGAAAAAGAATTTGCTTCATTTCTTTTTTCAATGGATATTCATTTATTGTGTTAATTATTTCCGTACAGTTTTGGTCCTTAGAAATTCCAGGTTGTATCTTGCCTGAATAAACAACTTTTCTTTCCACTTTTATTCTCCCCTTTTAATTATATGATTCATTATATCACTTTGTTTTTAATTATTCAATGGTGCAAACAAATTATAAAGCTCTAGCAAATTTTCATAAATTAGCAAAAACTTTCTTGCATAGGATATCCCAAATGCTCATAAGCAGGTGGTAATGGAATTCTTCCCCTTACAGTTCTTGAAATAAAACCTATTTGAATTAAATATGGTTCATAAACATCTTCCAACGTTTCAACTTCTTCTCCAATCGTTGTTGCTAATGTTTCAATTCCAACCGGTCTACCAGCATATTTAGAAATCATTACATCTAATAATTTTCTATCTATTTCATCCAATCCCATCTCATCTATTTCTAATCTATTTAATGCAGTTTTTGTTAATTTAAGATTAACATTTCCATCTCCAAGAACTGCTGCATAATCGCGAACTCTTTTTAATAATCTATTTGCTATTCTTGGGGTTCCTCTTGAGCGTCTTGCAATTTCAATTGCAGAATCATCATCTATTCCAATTCCCAATATTTTAGAAGAACGTTTTACTATAAAAGATAAATCTTTTTCATTATATAGTTCTAATCTGTCTACTATTCCAAATCTATCTCTTAGCGGAGTTGATAAAGTTCCTGCCTTTGTTGTGGCTCCAATTAAAGTAAATTTTGGCAAATCTATTCTAATTGATTTTGCAGTTGGACCTTTTCCAATAATTATATCTAGTGTGAAATCTTCTAAAGCTGGATATAAAATTTCCTCCACATTTTTATTCAGTCTATGAATTTCATCTATAAATAAAACATCAAATTCTTGTAAATTTGTTAACAAAGCTGCTAAATCTCCTGCCTTTTCTATTGCCGGTCCAGACGTTACTTTTATGTTTGAATTCATTTCATTCGAAATAATATTAGCTAAAGTAGTTTTTCCAAGACCTGGGGGACCATATAATAGAACATGATCTAATGGTTCATTTCTTTTTTTAGCTGCCTCTATGTATATTTTCATATTTTCTTTTACTTTAGATTGGCCAATATATTCATTTAAAAACCTTGGTCTTAACGAGGTTTCAAGTCTTTCTTCACTGAAGTCTTCAATCTCTGGTCTAAGCAATCTGTCATCTTCCATTGTTTTCCTCCCCTTGGTGGTGATTTTGGTAAGTGTTTTTTGGGGCACTTACCAAAAACACCCAAAATTATTTTTTTAGTAAATTTAAAATATTTGTTGATAAAGAAATATCTAATTCTTTTTCCAAAGAATCTGCATAATCATTAAGCTTCTCAACTTCCTCTTGAGACATGCTATCAAGATTTAGTTGTTCACCTGTTTCAATCTCGTACCAATCTCCGTCATAAAAATATTTATCTGTTATAATTTTTCCATTATTTATACAAATAAAATCCTTGTTTGAAAACATACTTTGACCTATAGAAAATTCATCTTGTTCTTTCAAACCACAAATTTCCAATATTGTAGGTTTCATATCTATTTTACTTGTTGGTTTGTTAATTTTCATTGAATCAACGCCAGGTATTTTTAAACCACAAAGTATGTTTGAGTAGTTAATTTGAGTTTGAATATCATTTAAAGGTCTTACTTCTTTTATATAATCTTGCATCTCATAGTTGTACATTTGTAATCCAGCATGATCTCCATATACTAAAATAACTGTATCATCATATAATCCTTCATTCTTTAATTCATCTATAAAAATGCCAAATGCATAGTCTGCATAGTTTACTGCCTCTAAATAGTTTCCGAAATATTCTCCTCTATATTCATCCCCAACATCAATATTTACCTTACTCTCTTTACCTTCAAGTCCAGGCAAATCAAATGCTGTATGCGATGACGCAGCAACTATATCTACTAAAAACTTTCCGTCATATTTTTTTATCTCATCTATAATTTTTTTATAAACCTGTTCGTCAGAAACGTATCCGTTTATTCTTTCAACGTTATCATCAAAAACATCATCAAATATCAAATTGTCAATTGGAAGTCTTGAATATACAGCCTTTCTATTCCAAAATCCACCTTCATTTCCATGTATATATGTTGTTATGTAATCATTATTTTTGAATATTTGATACATATTGCTATAATCATTTGAAGGATATTGTGCAAAACACATTCCATTTTCTAATGGATATAATGAGTTCATAACTGTGAATTCTGAATCTGCAGTAGATGAATAACTCTGATTTTGCATATTTGTAAATTCAATATTTTCATTTAAAAATTTATTCAGATTTGGAGTTATTTCTTTTCCGTTAATTTGTCTATTAGCAACAAAGTTTTGGACTGATTCTAATTGAACAATAATAACATTTTTATCTTTTGCAAGCTCTGAAAAGTTATATACTAACTCATATTTATCATTGTATTTTTGCATAAGACTATCATAGGCCTCTAGCATAGCAGATTTGGTTTTATATTTAACATTCTTTTTCATATTAATGTTATTTTCTAAATCTAAATATTGATATCCAAAAATACTTGAAGCTTCTATTTGTAATATTTTATTATATTGAAACTTTTGAGCTTCTGCCACCCAGTTTACTATTGTATGACTTGATAAATCTACGGCAACAAACAAGTAAAAAATCCCTATGATATATGTAAGTTTACTATGTTTCTTTATTTTAATTTTCAAAGCAAAAAACAAAATTAAAATTATTATAATATCCAAAAAATAAAGTATTTGTTGAATATTTAATAAATGTGGCAATGCAATTGATATCTCTCTTCCATATTGCAAATTTGATATTTGTGATACAGAGACTAAATTTGATGAATATGAGTAATATAATTCGTTAATAAATAACAGCATACTTATCAATAAATCTTCTACTAAAGTCAACCAAAAACGTATTTTATCTTTAAATAACATTGGAGGAACCATCAAAACAAATACAAAAACAACAACCATGTGAACATTTTCATATTCCAATGGCTTTGCATTAAAAATAACCGTTCTATATAACAAAATTGTTTTTAGTACCAACAGTATTCCTACTAGAACAACGAATAACCTTGTTTGAAAAATCGTTTGAAAAATCGTTCTAATTACTCTTATTGTTTTATTTACATCAGTGTTTTCACTTTCTTTGCTACTACCTTCCATCGTAATATTGTTATCTTCTTTTATTTCATCTAATACTGTATTACTTCCTTCATTTTTTTCTGATATAATTGTATTTTTTTCTTCCTTTTCTTTTGATGCATTCTCTTTTTCTTTTACCTCAATCATCTAAGTTCCCCTTTTATTCAACATAAAAAATGAATATCTTTCTCTATGTTGTAATAATATACTACTTATTCTCTTTTTTTACTTTAAGTAAATCTTTATATCCTATTGCAATTACAGCTATAATCATTAAAGCAAACGATAACGCCTTCCAAATTCCACTTTCTAACAAAATTATAGCAAACATACCTAAACATGCACTTATTCCATATAAAATTAATACTGCTTGTTTTTGTGTATATCCTTTTTTCATCAATTTATGATGTAGATGTCCTGTATCTGGTGAGAAAATTGCTTTTATTGATCTTCCTTTTATCACCCTTCTAACTATAGCAAATAATGTATCTGCTATTGGTAATGCTAGAATAATTAAAGGTGAAATTAATACTAGCAATGTATATGTCTTTGCAGTTCCTAAAATTGAAATTACTGCAAGTGCAAAACCTAGAAACTGTGCTCCAACATCACCTATGAATGTTTTTGCTGGATTGAAATTATATGGTAAAAATCCTACAATCGCACCAGCTAACGCAGTAATTAGAATTATTGCAATAATTGGTGATTGATTCATCGTAAAAACTATAATCAATGAAAAACATGAAATCAGTGTGATACCTGATGATAGTCCATCCAATCCATCTATTAAATTTATTGCGTTTGTGATTCCTACTATCCAGCCCACTGAAAGAATATAAATATAAACATGATTATTTATATTCAATGTTTGTTCTAAGAATGGAATATTTACATTGTCTATTTGGATTCCAAAAGAAACAACTATTACAGCTGCAATGGTTTGTCCTAACAATTTAACTATTGCTGGAAGTCCTTTCACATCATCAATAAATCCAAATGTTCCTAGCACAAGTATTCCAAGTAAAATCCCTATTAATTTGTTAAAATATTGTTCGTCTCCAAATGGATTAAACGATTTTTCTAGTGTCATAATTATCAATAAATAAATGCTAGAAAGCAAAAAGCCCACAATTACCGCTATTCCACCAAGTCTTGGTACTGGTTGTACATTTATTCTTCTTTTTTCTGGTTGATCAATTGCTCCTACTTTTCTTGCTAACCTTATTGTGTATGGAGTTATTACAAATGCTGTTACAAATGCTAGTAGGAATGCTATGGATATGTCTCCCCACATAGAGTTTCACCTCGCTCATTTTTATTCTTTCTTTTTTAATATTATCATCGTTAAAATTGGCAAACAAGTAACTATACTGTACACATATCTAAATTCGCAGAAAACCGGTGATGCTAATGTTGTAAGCCATAGCATAATTACAGGAATGTATATTAAAATATTTTTGTAACATTTATTGTAAACACTATAAACTAAAGCCACTATAATTAACCAAAACATAAATCCTATACTAAAGAACATAGATATTAAAGGAATATCTCTTCTTTCTATTAAGGAATCTATTTTTTTAACACCGCTTACTTCTACTAAAGGATTAATTTTTAAATTCAATATATCGTCTTTTTCCATTGTTCTATTTGCAACCCAATGCTGAGCTTCAGGGTAATAATATCCATAACTATTGCAAATAAACGATTCAACGTACTCAGTTGGATATTTTTTTAATAAACTCAACCACAATTTTATAAAATCAAATTTGTTATTCGAAAAATTATTGCTATCAAAATGATTTTTTATAGGATCTGATATTACAGGATTATATAATTCTTCTATATTATCAGCTTTTATATATTTTTTTATATTTGATAGTTGTTCTTCACTTAATTCATCTTTATGGTGTGCTACAACCCTTGCCATTTGTTGCATCGGAATAGATAAAGCTTCCCTTATTTCGCCTTTTTCTATGTTAAAAACACTCATTACTGCAATATTAACTGTGTAATATGATAATATTGCAATCAAAAACATCAATATAATTTTTTTCCAATATCTATTTAGAAAAACAAGTGCAAAAGGTAATGTTAAAATAATAACATATAATCCGTTATTTCTGAAAAACATAAGAGCTACCATAACTATAGTATACCCCAAAATACGCTTATTGTTTTTCATAAATTTATCCGGATCATTTATTAAGCTACAATTTACTATTGTATATATTAACATTATTCCTGCAAAAATTATATCTTTCCACATCATTAAGCTAAAAAGAGCATTTATAGGATATATTGCATAAAATGCTAATGCAATTACTACACAAAGTTTTGGTAGTTTCCTTTTTTTCATAACATATACTGCTAACGCAAATATAAATGACATTATAATCATTTGAGCTAAAGTATATAGAGCCACACCTACAGTATAATTATTTATCATTTTTCCTATATTCATGAAAATTCCAATAAATGCTGTATGAACAATCGGATGATGAGCTGTAAAACTAGATATTCCAAGTGATTGATATATCTGTAACATTGAATCTGATGTTGTTAATCCTGGAAAATAATTTAAATAGTATGGAATCCAACATATAAAAATTATTCCCCAATAGATAAATAGATTTGTTTTTTTATACTCTGTGTTTACTGTTAGTTTTTCTTTTATTGTATTAATTTTTTTAAAAATCAACACATTAATTAAATTAAACAGTAAAAATAGTCCAATAAAACTAATTATATTTTTCTTTACAAGAGCTCTTGTTTCAAATAATCCTTGTAAGCTCATATAGTTGTTTATGCTATAACACACAACTTCTATCCCTGCACCCCAAAAGGCTAAAATACTTGTAAATATAAGCATTCTTTTATCTACTTTTTTCATAGCCTTTGATGTACAAGAATATATTAATATAAATTCAATTATATAAAAAATAGAATTTCCATCATAATTCGTTATATTCTTATCTAAACTTGTATTAATAGTCAATGTTGCTAAAACTGATATTAATATTTTAAATATTTCTAATAATATTTTTTTATAATTTACATTTTTTAATAAACTCACTACTATAACTCCTCTGCAAATCCTTTTTGTAGTTTCTTAAATATAACGTACCCAATTACACAAGTAACTATAGAAACTAAAAATACTATTCCTAAAGACATTAAGTCGGGCATTGTTTGATTGTAAAAAATATCTCTATATCCTTCTATAATATGTGCCATCGGATTTAAATAAATTATTGATTTGAAGGCATCTGGAATTGAATCACCAGAATACACTATTGGTGTTGCATAGAACATAAGCATTAATATTATTTGTACAAAATGTTCTAAATCTCTAAAATATACAGTAGCAGCTGATAATATGAATGCAATTCCTAATTGTAATATGTACTGTATTATTAATATTATTGGATAAAATACTATATATTTACTTAATCCTAAACCATAAATAAAACAAAAAGTTATTATTATAATTGTTGATATTAAGAAGTTAACCATTGCACTTGTAACTACCGAAATTGGCAAAATTTCTCTTGGAAAATATACCTTTTTAACTATATTACTGTTTCCAACAACTGTCCATGTAGATTGAGATATAGCAGTTGTGAAAAATGTCCATGGTATTAAGCCAGCACAAACAAATATTAAATAATTTTCTTGCGCATTTTTAAGAATTAATGGAAATATAAATGCATATACTGCTAATTGTAATAATGGATTTAAAAATGTCCATAAAACACCTAATACTGATTTTTTATATTTTCCCCTTATCTCCTTTTTTACGTTATTTTTCAATAACTCCCTATAATCATATATATTTTTAAAAAAATTCATCTTATTAAAACTCCTTTTTATCTTGTTTCTTCTACGTATGCATCAACCACTTCATCAACGTTTCCATCCATTTTGATTTTTCCTTGATGTAACCATACAACTCTTGTACAGAATCTTTTAACTGATCCCATTCCATGAGTTACAAATACTATAGTTTTTCCTTGTTCTTTTAATTCTTCTAGTTTTCTGAAACATTTTTCTTGGAAATGTTCATCTCCAACAGATAAAATCTCATCTATTAATAAAATTTCAGCATCTACATTTATTGCAACTGAAAATGCTAATCTCATATACATTCCAGATGAATATGTTCTAACTGGATTATCTATAAAATCTTTAAGTTCTGAAAATTCAATTATTTGCTCAACCCTACTATCAATTTCACTTTTGGTTAAACCGAATATAGAAGCATTAAAGTATATATTTTCTCTACCAGAAAAGTCTGGGTGGAAACCTGCACCTAATTCAAGTAATGATGTAAGTTTCCCTTTTGTTTCTATTTTACCTTTATTTGGATAGATAATTTTTGTCATTAATTTTAATAAAGTCGATTTTCCACTACCATTTACACCTATTAGCCCAACAACTTCTCCTTTTTTTATTTGTACTGTTACTCCTTTTAGTATTTCCCTTTTTTCTTTTCTAGATTTTTTCCAAAACAATAATCTTTCTTTTATTGTGTTAGTTTTATCATAATATACATTAAATGATTTATATACATCTTGTACATTTATTGCATAATCATTATTCATTATAGTTTTCTTTCCTTTCTATTCAAAATCTTACATTTTGAACACTTTATTTAATCTTAGTTTGTAAAATACTTTTTTACTAAATCTACCTATTTTTGAATCTATTATTCTATTTATTTTTTCTAATCTTTCATTATTGCAATTCATTACCATTTCATCTGCTGATGGTTTCCATACTGGTAGAGTAGGATTTCCCCAATAATATGGTTGACCATTTGATGTTAATAGCATAAATATATCTGTTGCATATTTTCCATATAATTCTGAATAATTTCTAACCATAACATCATATAAATATATTCTCATTTTTTCATTAAATTGTCTAGCCATTGAGTTTTTTCTTACTCTATATAAATTTAAAGTTTCTGGAATAGAAACACCTAAACAACCATGACTTGCAAGTGATACCCAAGAATCATAATCTTCCATTCCATATTCCATTTCAATTCTATTTTTTCCAAAGTTTAAGAAATCATTTTTTCTAATTACAGTAAACGCAGCCAACATATTAGCACATAGCAAATACGGTAAATGCGTGTTAAAAGTAGGCCATACTCCATTGCTTCCCTCAAAATATTTTACCCAACTATATACATAAGAAACATTTTCATATTGATTTAATATATTTACTGCTTTTTCATAAAATGTTTCATCAATCTTATCATCAGCATCTAAAAACGCTATAAATTCACCCTTTGCGTTTTCAGCACCAACATTTCTTGCATTTGCTAGTCCCTTATTTTTTATATTAATAATTCTGATTTTGTCATCATTTTCATATTCTTTTAAAGCTTGAATACTATTTTCTTCTGTACTTCCATCATTTACAATTACAATTTCGTAATTTTTATATGTTGTTTTCTTTATACTTAATATGGTTTCACTTAAAGTATCACCTAAATTATAATAAGGTATTACAACAGATAATAAACCTTTTTCACCTTCATAATTATTAGAATATGCATCTTTTTTTACATCGCTATTTATAAATGGGAATTTATCATATTTTTTTCCTTTACTTTCTTCAATAACACTCTCAAAAAATCTTTTTCTTTTTTCTAAATTTGTATCCATATTACACAATTTATATATTCTCTTTTGAGCATTATTTCCCATAATATCTAATTGTTCATCTGATAAATTTAATAATTCTTCTAATTTATTTTCAAAATCTCCATCTATATTCCAATCAAAAATAATACCATTTTTTCCTGATTCTTGAACCATTTCAGCTTGTCCACCATTACTTGAAACTAACACAGGTTTTCCCATCCACATAGAATAAATACAAGTATTAGGGAAATTCTCATATAATGAAGGTATCATTACTGCAGTTGATGACATTATGTGTGGTATCAATTCTAAATGAGGTATTGATTTCATAAATTCAAGATTTCCACTTTCAATTTCAGAATTATATTTTTTCTTTAACATTTCACCTAAATACTCTCCTTTAGGTTCTAAAATTGTGTCTCCACCTATAATTTTTATTTTGAAATCTAATCCCTTATCCCACAATTTTTTGGCACCCTGAAGCATTTGAACAACACCTTTACGGTATTCAGTTCTACCAAAATACAAAATAGTTTTTTTGCCATTATCTCTACTTATATTTCTATTTTTCTCTAATTCTTCTTCATCAATATCAAATGGCAAATTAATAACATTAATCTTTTTCTCTCCAGCAATATCTTGTAATTTATCAGCTAAAAACTGACTTGGACACACTAGTGCGTCCGCAGCTTTTATACAGAATTTCTCCATTTCTCCTACCCAATATGTTGGATGACTATATCTTGTATATTGGTTTATTCTTAATGTTTCAAATGCAGGTGTATGCAAATGAACAACAATAGGAATATCTTTTAATAATTCATTTCCAATATATTTATTTTGTAATACATACTGTCCTATAGCGTTATATTCTTGTGTTTCAATTAAATCAGGTTTTCCTTCAATTTTAATTAAGTTTATTACTTCTTCATAGTATTGATATGCTAAAGCATTTTCATACCCAAGATATCCATAATAATCTTTCTCACATTGCTTAAATCTATAAACTTTATACCCCTCTTTTGTTGTTTCCATTTTTGTATTATTGTTTCCTCTAACAATTACAGTTACGTCGTTCCCAGCCTTTGCAAACATTTTGGCACAGTTTTCTACATACGTTCCTATACCTCCACCAAATTCTGGGGCAAATTCACCTGTTAAAAACCAAATTTTCATAACATTAACATCCTTTCCAAATTTTTCTAATAATTCTATTTAACAACCTTCTGCTTTTTTTGTATTTTTCTATATCTTTAAAATATAAGTCGTTATTTTCAGAAAACTTATATTTTTCACAGTTATTTCCAACTATTTTCTCAAAACTGTTTTCATCTTTACAGTTTACAATATAAGTTTTTTGTACATTTCTTGTATGCAATATATATTCAATAAAAACTTTCCAATATTTTTTATCCAAAAATGTAGTTAAATCAAAAACTTCACAATAGTCCTCAAATTTTTGTCTATATATATAGGGTGATGGTTCAGTTGTTAATACAACAACCTTTCTATTTTCTTCTTGATCTTTTTTTACTAATTTCAACTTAAACGGGTCTGTATCTAGACAATTCATAATATATAACAAGTACTTTTCATTTGTAAGGACGCTTTTTATTTCATCATAATTAACATCTGAAAATTCTTTTATTATATCAATATTATTGTCAGAATTATTTGGATATATTTTTGCTTCAATTTTTTGAGTGATTTTTTTAGCCTCTTCTTCTAATTCCATTTTTCTTTTTTCATTATCACTATTTTCATTTGAATTAATCCATGTTAATAAGCTTGTTTCTTTTCTTCTGTACCAAAATCCATAAAATCCCATCTCAACAGGATAATTACCCTTCTGCATCATTCTGAGCCATAAATGCCAATCTTCATTAACATATCTACGCGCGACAGAATAACCACCTAATTCTAAGATTTTGTTTTTTCTTATTAAGGCTGTTGCGGTAATCATATTATCAACTTTCATTTGTTCCATATTAAAAGGTCTTTTATCTAAATCATTAAATTTACCAAAATTAACTATATTAGTATATGCCCATGCTGCATTCGGATTTGTTTTTAATGTCCAATAACTACATTCTAATGTAGTTGGTTCTATTAAATCATCTGCATCTAAAGGAAAGATCAATTCTGTTGAAGCTTTTGAAATTCCATAATCTCTTCCTTTTGCTAATCCTTCATTTACTTTATTATAAACTTTAATTCTTTCGTCTAATGATTTTAATTTATTAAGAATTTCTTCTGTCCCATCTTCTGTACTTCCATCATTAACTATTATCCACTCCCAATAAGGGAAAGTTTGATTATTTAATGAATAATAAGTTTGCATTATATAGTCTTTATAATTGTAATATGAAGTAATTATACTAATTTTGGGATTATTAATTTTTATTCTATCAATTTTGTTTTTTCCTGGTTGTTTTTTAAAATCAAAAAACACATTTTTTTCAATACTATTTTCCATAATTCACCTTTTCAATTATATCATTATAACCATACTGTTTCAATAATTTACAAATTATTTTCAAAAAACTCTTTGTATTGTATTGCAATGTTTTCCCAAGACCATTTTTTTATTTGTTCCAAGTTCTCTTTTGACAATATTTTAAGTTTTTGAGAATTCTCACATAAATCTTTTATTTTATTTTTCAATTTTTCTTTGCTTCTCTCACTTAAAATATAATTAGATTGCTCGTTTCCTAAAGCTTCTTTCACTATTCCTACATCTGTGCTAACAATTGGCACTCCACAGGCCATAGCTTCCAAAACAGGTAATGGTGTCCCTTCAGTTTTTGAAGCACACACATATAATTCAAGTTCTTTATAATAATTTGGCATATCTTCTTGTTTTATAACTCCATTTTTTCTATCTGCAGTTTTTAAAGAAACCTTATACCCTTCTTCTTTTAATTCTTCAATCGCTGGTATAATAATAGATTTCAATCCTTTTAAATCTGTATCATTATCTGAATCTATAAACTCACTATTACCAACCCATCCAACAACTATTTTATCAACATTTTCAAAACGTTCTATATTCTGAGGTTTATATAAATTCAAATCAACCCCATCATGAATAATAACTTGAGGATTTTTTACTTCTTTCAACCCAGAATAAATATCATATATTTTTTGAGATGTAGCTATATAATTTTTTACATGTTTAAAAATTTCACATGTTCTCCAAAACTCAGTCTCGTTTAAATATAAATGATCACACACAGTAGTTGTAATAACTTTATTTTTTATAAAATCTTCATAAAATTTTTCTTTTTTAAAGCCAATGGATTTCATATAATTATCCATATTTTCATTATCTATTAAAGACAAATAACCTCTCCACAAAAAATGAATTAAATCATATTTTTGGCAATATATAAACAATTTTACCATATTCCCATGAAAAATATCTCCCGGAATTATGTCTATATCGAAATAGTTTTCCAAATTATTTTTTAATTGTTTTGCAATATTGTGAAAAGCCCATCCCTGTGAATCAATAATTAATGCTATTTTCTTTTTATTACTCATTTTTATCACCTAGCATTCCTTTTATTTTTCTAATCATTTTATAACTTCTTGAACCTTCAATCGCTTGAAGTTTTCTTTCTAACTCTACTTTTTCCTTATCTAAATCATTTATTATCTTTTGGTAATATTCTCTTGTTTCACGCAATTTGGCTTCTGATTCATTTTTTAATGAATCTATTATTTCTTTCCAATGTTGCACTTTTTTATCATTTTGCTCTATATATTTTTTTGCTATATCTAATTCTTTTTCAAGTTCTTCAATTATAATTTTATTTGTATCAATATTCTGATTATTTTCCATAAATTCCTCCTAACTTAATTTTTATTATACCTGGAATAAATAGAACATATAATAATATTTTATTTATTTTATCATTTACTTTTTTTACATCTAATTTTTTGTGTAATATATATGTAAACAATATATAGTGTTTAATTGCATATAATCTTTTTTTAAATTCAACATTTTTCATGTTTCTTTGTAAAATCTCATAAAAATATTTGTAATATCCATTAGGTGATTCAATAAAAGTTTTATTTATATTACTCGTATATCCATTATTTAAATATCTACCCTCTACAATCGGAATATTAAAACATCTCACTCCATAACTTAAATCCATTTTATGATACATTCTTGCTTCAGTAATAAACTTTTCATTTGGTTCTATTTCATGCTTATATTTTGTTCTAATATCAGTTTTAAAAACTAATATTTTTTCTCCTGTAATTCCTTCTTTGAAATACATATCAAACATCGTGGTGTCTAAATTTTCTTTTTTGAACTTATTACCACTTATTTGATTGTTTTCTTCATATTTTAAAAATATCAATGCATATAAATCATTTTCAAATAAAATATCCTTTTTTGAATATATTTCTTTAAAAGAATTATTTACAAAATAATCATCAGAATCGCAATCCATTACCAATTCTCCTGTAACATATTGCATTAAATTGTTTATTGCTTGCATTTTCCCTTGGTTACGTTGTTTAAAGAACTTTATATGAAAGCCCTCTTTTTCTTTAAATCTTTTTACTATATCTTCAGTATTATCTGTTGATCCATCATCCATTATAAGCCATTCAATAGATAATTTATCATATAAATTATTTAAAATACTTTGATATAATCTAACTAATAAATCTCCTCTGTTATACGTAGCCGTTAAAATAGATAATTTCATTTATTTCACCAACTTTTCTATTTCTTTTATTATATTATCATTACCATCTTTTGTTTTTTTACCACTGTTTGTCCATTTAGAAACATAATCCATACTATTTTTTATTCCTTCATAAACTCCCTGTTCATTATTTTCTACAATATATGATTTTTCATAATTTAAAACCGCTTCTCTTGAGGCTGTGTTAGTTATTACTATTGGCTTATCCAAAACTTTTGCCTCTAATATAGTCATAGGAAGTCCTTCATAATATGACAATAATGCAAAAACATCACATTTTTTCATGTATGGATATGGATTTTCCTTTTGGCCTAACAATTTAAATGTATTTTCTACATTATACTTTTTTATTAAATCTATTAGATTATCTCTTTCAGGACCATCTCCAATAACAAAAAAATTATGATTATATCCATCATTTATCAATTTTGAATGAACCTTTATTAATCTATCAAAAGCCTTTTGTTTTACAAGTCTAGCAACTGTTAAGAAATTAGTTTGACCTTCTTCGAAAATATTGTAAATTTTGTCCTCTGATTTCTCTAACACTCTTTTTTCAGATATATAATTATTAATAACCAATTTATTGTTATTTAAATTATATATTTCCTCGAATTGTTCTTTATTATCATTACTTACAAATACGATATTATTATACTTTGAATAACACTTCTTGTCTAGGCTTCTCTTTATCTTTGCTTTGATTCCACTACCAAAAACCTGTCCAATATCATTATGTACCCATGCAATTTTATTTATATTCTTATTTTCAACACTAAATAATCTTGTAATTGGTCCTTCTAAAAATGCAATCTCTGTACTATAACCTTTATTGATATATTTATTATATATTGATTTTTTATTTATCATAAGCTTTAAAGAAACCATTATTTTTTGAAATTTAGATAACTCATCATAAGATTTATTAATCATATTTACTAATTTAACGTTATTTGATAATTCCTTTTCAAATTCACCTTTTCCATATAAAGTGAATATTGTGATATCATACTTTGAAGATAATTCATTTGCTATATCAGCCAAAACTCTTTCTGCTCCACCCAGTGTTAAACTAGTAATACCAAAAATTATTTTTTTCAATTATCTCCCTCCTCTAACTCTTTAACTTTGTTTTTTAACAATATATTTGCAGTAATAATTATAATCATTGAAGATGAATTAAAAAATGTATATCCAGATAATGTTGATAACGCAAAACTTAATAATACTGCTAAAAATAACATAATAAATTCAGTATCTATTTTTTTGAATTTTTTTACTAACATTTTTAAGACTTTTATCACTAAAACAATAAAAGGGACAATATAAAGTAAAAATCCAATTATTCCAAAATTTAGCAAAAATGCTGGTAATTCCATTTCCCAAACTAATTCATTAGTATTAATTAAATAGCCATTTCCAAATATAATTAATAAAATATTTTTTTGATTTTTCATCAACATGCAATGATAAATTAATTGTTGCATACGAGTATCTGTATTTGAAATATTATATTTTCTTGCGACATTATATAAATCAACTATTGACTGCTTTTGAGCCTCAGTCATAACCCCATCTTCCATGTTATTATTTATAATTTGATTTCTATAAGTAGTTAAATCTCCTGTTAAATTTGATACTTCACCAGTAGATTGGTCTATTATTGTATTTTCCATATTTCGAAGATGTTTTCTACGTTTCATTGTTACTGACCCTGCAACACAAACAACAGTAATTAATAACACCAATATTGACAAAAGTACAATAAAATTTCTTTTTTTTATCTTTGATTTTACAACAACTTTTTCAAAAATCTGTGCGGTTATAAAACACAGAATTGCTAAAACAAATCCAATTAGCCCTACTCTTGTTCCTATTAAAGTCATTAAATAAATTCCAACTAAAATTAAAATTGTAAATTCAAATGATTTAATTATTTTATTATCTAATTTCATAATAAAACTCAATATTATCATAGTGCTTAAAATTAAAATTGCACTAATACTATTTCCAGATTCGAACCATCCTTTGTAACCAATACCTTCAATATATGTTGTAGATGTTGTTTTTGTTATAATTGACAGATATATTGAAATTATATAAATTGCAGTTGATATTAAAATTGCCTTACGCAATTTGTGACCGTTATCATTATTAAATACCTTTCCGAAAATAAATAAATTCAATATCATAAAAGAATAATTTACTATATATTGTGCTTCATGCAATACCGTTCCAAAAGAACATTTTACCTTTAAATTATTATATATGTACAAATGAACCAAACCATATATAGTATACACTATGCATATCCCTATTGTTTTTAATTTATTTTGATTTTTTTGTTTAAAGAATATATAAACAAATATCAATATTGGTATAATCGGCCTTATAAATGTTGATATAGAATAATTTGTATCAAAACTCTTTCTAAACAAAAAACTTGCTATATCTAATATTGGGCACATTATTATGAAAAAAGACAATAAATTTTCCTGTGATATTATTTTTTTTACTTTTTTCACTATTTTATTCCTTTCATTTCATAAATTTAAATATAAAAGAATATAATTTAAAAGTAAAATTATTTACTGTTCTCATATATTTATTTTTACTATAATTATTTTTTATTAAAAATTCATTTCTCTTCCAATTTGGAAATTTAGTATTTAAACTTTCCCATGTGAAATCCAGTAACTTCTTTCTTATATTTTTGTCTTTTATTTTCACAATTCTCAAAAAAGAACTACACAAAAGAATACGCGCATACATATATTCTAATTCGGTTTTATATTCTTCATAAAATCCTTTTTCTTTATAATAATTAATAACATTATCTAACACCACAAAAATCTCTTTAGTTCTTTCGTTTTGAGTGTTCACAATTGAATTTCCTCTTTGTATGTAAAAAATCAAATATTCTTTAACAAATCCAAATTTATTGATATATGGAAGAAGTTTGTAAAAAAATTCCACATCTTCATATCTTAGTCCTTTTGGAAACTCTATTTGAAGCCTGTCCAATAACTCTTTTTTTATCAATTTGTTCCAAGCCACAACTCTTGCATTTGCAAGCATTTCATGTTTATCTTTGTATATGTAACCACAATCTTTAACTTCTTTGTTGTCATATTTCCAAATAAAATCACATTCAACGAAATCACATTCTTCTTCAATTGCCTTTTTATACATTTTTTCATAAATAGTGACATCAACATAATCATCAGAATCTAAAAAAGTTATATATTCCCCAGATGCATATTGCATTCCATAGTTTCTGGCATCAGATAATCCACCATTTTCTTTTACGACGTATTTAATTTTCTCATTATATTTTTCTGTATACTTTTTTATAATGCTTTCAGAATTATCTGTAGAGCCATCATTCACTACTACAATTTCAATATCTTCTAACGTTTGATTTACTAAGCTTTCCAAACACTTTTCGATATAATTTTCTACATTATAAACAGGAACAATTACACTTACTTTTGGCATATTCATCACCTATCTAATAATTTATTATCTAATTTTTAAATACAATTTTACATTTATTTTTAATAATATCTTTTTAATAAGTTGTTTTATATTCTTCGATTTAATATTATCTATTATTTTTCTTTTTTTAATTTCTTTAATATATTCCCTCTGATATTCTTTAGGAAGTTCTTCAAATTTTAAAATTAAGCAATTTGACATATAAATTTTAAAATTATCTAATGTTATTTCTTCAAAATTATTCTCTGATAATTTTTTTATTAAGTTATCATAATGTTCTAACATATCATATGCTCTTTTTTTAGTTTTTTCTGCATCACCATTTCTTGTTATACTATTTGCGGATTGTACATAATAATATCCATATACATCAGTTGAAACCACTGTTTTAGCAGAAATAATCATAAATGGTATAATTGCAAAATCTTCATGATATTTGTTAACAGGAAACTCAAAATTATTTTCGATAAAGTATTCTCTTCTACATAAATATAACCATGCTGGTTCAATTAATTTATCATGAAAACATAATTTATTAAAGCCACCTTCTCCAGTATCACATTCAAAATTTGGACTATCTATTTTTTTTATTTCTTCATAGTTTTCATTAACAAAAATACATTTATATTTAATTAAATCTATTTTCTTGTCAATATACTTATCTATGTTTTTGAATAAATCTTTTGCAATATAATCATCTGAATCGACAAAGCATAAATACTCACCCTTAGCTTTATAAACTCCATAATTTCTTGCATCAGATAATCCTCCATTTTCTTTTGAAAAAACCTTTATTTTTTCAGGATATTTTTTTTCATATTTTTCTATAATATTTTTTGAATTATCTGTTGAACCATCATTAACAATAATAATTTCATAGCTATCATATTCTTGCATAAGTATAGAATTTATGCATTTTTCTATATATTTTTCAGTATTATATACTGGAACTATAACACTTATTTTAGGCATAATTTAATTCCTTTCATTTATAATATCTTCTACTTTTTTTATAATTTCTTGATTAAATAATTCCGCGTCAAACTTTTCTCTTATCTTAAATCCATTATTTATAAAATCTTTCATTGCTATATAAATACTTCTAGCATTTTTTTCAGTAACTATTCCAAATTTATTATCAATATCAATTCGACTATCAGATACAGCTGTTGTTATAATAGGCTTTCCTAATATTTTAGACTCCACATAAGTTACAGGAAATCCTTCGTATTCTGAAGTTAAAACAACACAATCAGATACTTTGAAATATGGATATGGGTTTGTAGTTTTTCCTACAAAAACTACTTCATTTTCCAATTTATTCTCTTTAACAAACTCTTTGTATTCTTCAGTGTCTTGTCCACTTCCCACAAGTAATATTCTAAATTTTTCATTATTGTTTTTTAGCATTTTAGCACATTCCAACAGCCTTATTATCCTTTTCTGATGTTCATCATGCCTTGAAACGTTTACAAAAGTAGTAACTTTATAATCCCTTTTTATATCAATATTTTCTTCAGATAACTTAATAATATTTTTATAATCAATCAAGTTATTACAGGTTAGAACCTGCTCATTTTTAACACCATATTTTTCAATATATTGTTCTTTTGCTTCATCTGAAACGAATACCACATTATTAAAACTATGCGCATTTATCGTATCAAAGAAATCTCTATACTTATCTATATCTTTATTAAAGAATTCATAATAGTTATTGTGCACCCATAAGGCACTATTAGTTGAAGCTATTCGAGCAACAACAGAAGCCATTTGACAATATGTAGCATAGCTGCATGCAAAATCAAATTTATTTTTGAACTTAACAGCAAAGGTAACTCTTTTATATAGATTTACACATTTAGCAATTAGTCTTATCTTTGAGTATGAAGGTTTATACTCAACTATTTTTATATTTCCATCAACCTTGTCCAGGAACATTCCTTGCTTTTTCTCTAAAACAAGGGTGATATCATATTTTTCCGCCAAATGATTAATTAGCGAAATTAAAGCTGTTTCTATTCCACCTAGATCAAGTGAATACGCTGAAAATAATATTTTCTTTTTATCCATTTGCCTTAACCTCCTTTATTTTTATTGTTATGATTCTATAATTTTTATATTATCATATCCAATAAATAATCCATTTTCTAAAACTCCTTTAATACCGTTTATTCTTTTTTCCATATTTTCTGTTATATTTGAAAATTTAGCATCTATAATATACTTTCCATTATCTGAAATAAAAGGCTTATCAGAATCTTTTTGTTTTCTTAAATTGCACTCCGTTGCCCCCATTTTCTTCAATTCATCAGATACATATTCTATCATATCAATATCACATTCAACCGGAACTGGACATTTTTCTCCTAAATTATTCACTTTCTTAGTTTTATCCACTAATATATAGACTATCGGTGTTTCTTTTAGGTTCATTTTTTCCCTGTATAAAGCACCTCCAAGGCCTTTTATTAACCAATTATTTTTATCAACTTCATCCGCGCCGTCAAATCCCCAATTGATTCTATGCTCTCCTAAATTTGCTGTTTTAATATTCAAATAACCACATAGTAATTTAATTTGCTCTGAGGTTGGTATGGCGATAATTTTTAATTTCTCATCTTTACACCTTTTTGCAATCTCTTTAACAGCCAAAAAAGAAGTAGTGCCAGAACCAAAACTAATCACATCCCCATCATTTACCTTAGATGCAATTTTTCTAGCTAAAACTTCTTTTTCTTCTCTATTTTTTATATTATTATTCCATTCTAAATTTTTAATTAAATCTTCGTTTGTACTCATAAGAAAATATCCTCCTCCGGATTTTTTCTTATTATTTCATACTTTGCTTGATTTGTAAACATTTCTTAATCATTTATTTGTTTTTTAAAATACAAATTTGGTTTACTTGCAACTCAAACAACTGTCTATGTTTTTTTACAATAACTTGAAGTATAATTCCCGTAATATTTAATAGTAAAGCAACCACTAGCATAATTCCAGCAACAAGCAATGTTGGTATTCTTGGAACTAGTCCTGTTTTAAAATACTCATTAAATACAGGTACAGCTAATATTATAGAAATCAAATAAAACAATATAGAAATGACATTAAAAAACAAACTTGGTTTATATTCTTTAAATAGTGTAGCAATAGTTTTTAAAACTCTTGCACCATCTTTATAAGTGTTAAGTTTTGAAACACTTCCAGCTGGTCTATCTCTATATTGAACAGGAATTTCTTTCAACGTGAAATTTTTATCAACAGCATGAATTGACATTTCTGTTTCAATTTCAAAACCTTTAGATAATACCGGATATGTTTTTGCAAATTTATAACTAAATGCTCTATATCCAGTCATAATATCGTTTATATTATTTTTGAATATTTTATTTATTAAGCCCCTAACCATTTTATTTCCAATATTATGAAAAGGTCTTTTGTTTTCTTGGAAATAAGTTGATGATAATCTATCTCCTATAACCATGTCAACATTATCATTTAAAACGTATTCACACATTTCCCTTGCATTTTCAGCAGGGTAAGTGTCGTCTCCATCAATCATAAGATAACAGTCTGCATCAATATCCCTAAACATTGTTCTAATTACATTTCCTTTTCCTTGTTTAGTCTCATATCTAACAATAGCTCCTGCATTTCTTGCTATTTCATCTGTTCCGTCTTTCGAATTATTATCGTAAACATAGATATCAGCTTCTGGTAATGCTTCTTTGTAATCTTTAACTACTTTTTCTATTGTTTTGCTTTCATTATAACATGGTATTAAAACCGCTATTTTACCTTTCATTCTACACTCCTTGTTTTTTATATTATTATAACTAAATTTTACTTTATTATTTCACACTTTACTTGTTTTGTAAATATTCTCTATTACAAATTAATACATTTTTCCAATTTACTTACAAAATTTACATTATTACTATCATATTTTTTTGGAACAAAAGTTTCAACCTTTTTTATAGCTTCTTCTATTTCTTCAACGCCTTTGGTTCCTATTATGTGTCCACCCTCATTGAAGCTCTCTATAATTTGCATTTGATGGTCATTTACATGTTCTTTGTATTTTCTTAGTCGCGGTACAGCAATTATCTTTTTACCTTGATTTACGGCTTCTACTATTGTTGCAACTCCACCATGACTTATAATAAAACTTGCTTCTTTTATTAAATCTTGCATTTGATTTGGTAATGTAAAATCAATTACTTCCATCTTATCTTTATCAAGTTTTGTCATAAATTTTGTATTTCCAACTTGTGCTACAACTTTTTCTTTTATAACTCCTTTTTTAATTAATCTTTCAATCTCTATAAATAATCTTCTAAATTCTTTATCTTGAGTTCCGAACTGTAGCTAAAATCATTTAATATATCCACCCCCAATATTCTGCTTTTGGGTATTTTTCTAGCATTTCTTTCCATTGCACAACAAAAACATCAGCTATTGGATATACTAATCTACCTGCAACCGTTTTTGTGTTTCTATTAGCAAAAGTTTCAATATATATAACTTTTTTTCTGAAAATCTTTGCTATATAGCACATTGCTACAGCCGTATGAGTACCTGTTGTAACAATAACGTCTGGTTTTTGTTTTATAAAAATTATAATACTTTTTATAATGTTAAAAATATAAATGAAAAAATACGCTAATGGGTTCTTTTTGGTTCCATAAACTAAAAACGAAATATTTTCTTTATACTCATTTTTCAAATATTTATTATTTTTTGTTTTCTCAGTTACAATATGGAATTCAAATTTATTAAACAAACTCTTTAGTTGCATTAGTTCACTAAAGTGACCGCCTGTACTTGAAATAAATAATACCTTTTTCATTTTTACTCCCAATTTTTTTATTTACAGTTATTTTATATCATATACTTATTTTATGCAATAAATTTTACTCTCTTTATCTTTAAATTATATAATTTAATTAACTCATCTCCTATAAATTTATATCCCAAAACGGAATATGGTATTAATAGGATAAAATAGGTAATTGTATATTGGCATTTAGCTTCCCAAATCAAATGAAAAATGAAACCTCCAATAAAAATTATAGAAAATATAAGCTCTTTTATTTTTATATTTTTATAATTTAATATAAAATACATAAACACCCCGTATAAAATTGCTGTTTGTATGATATTCATATACCACACCAAAGCTTGTCCCCATCTCTTGTTTTTTAGAATACTTTTAACTACTCTATTTTTCTTTACTCCTGCCTTTCTATTCTGATTAACCCATATTGATTGAAATGTGGGATTATTCCATTGTGATGTTGTTTTATCAAAAAAGAATTTAGCAGCATATTTAGGATTATTTTTAAACATTTCCATACGTTCAGTAATATTTTGTTTTGCTTTTTCAGTAGCTACCAAAGAATTATACTTATTTTTTACATAAACTTTTTTATTATATTCATTGTACCAACCAGGAGCCATTTCTCCTTCTTGCATTCCCATGGCTACATACGTAATATTAGGAGTTCCATCATTTGAATCTACATTAGAAATCAATTTCATAGAAAATTTTACTCCATTTGTACCTAATAAGTAAAACAAAATTATAGCAATAATTGGAATTACATATTTTATTTTTTTTCTAAATAACATTTCACTAAATAATAAAATTAACATTGCTATCATTGTAATTAAATAATTAGACTTAAAAATTACAGCCAAAGTAGCAAAAATAGCCATTAATAATATATTTCTTTTTTTGTTATTTTTCAGGTACATTATTTCAAACATAATAGCAAGAGATGAACAAGCTAACCCCAATATATTTCCATAAATAAAAGTTACATACATTGCAATTGGAGCAAATATAAGTAATCCCAAAACTGTTTGCTTAGAAATCTCTTTACTACCATGAAATTGTTCCATCGTTTTATATATAGCATAAAACGCTACTAACAATGCTAGAATATTTATAAACTGAACCGCCAAGAAAGTTTTTTCATTAAAAATGAATGATATAAAGTAAAAATATAATGTCAATCCATATTGGTGAGGATGTATATATAGATACCCTCCTTTTTTTAAGCATGAGAAATTGTTTTCTCTCATTTGCATTGCAGCATCCATAGTATATTTTTGATCTGCTCTAGGTTGAAATTGAGTCATCAAAATCCAAGAAACACAAACAATAATCCATAGCAATACTGAAGCAATAATAATTTTTTTGTTTACTTTAATTTTCTTAAATCTCACATAAGCAGCAATAATAGATATTGTAAGAATACTTACTATATGAATAATAAAATTATCATTAAAATAATCTGTATGTTCTTTTTTATTAACTGTCGCATTTCCAAACACGCTACAAACAAATAAAAAAACTATGATTGTTAGAAAAATAATTTTTACTGAATTAGTTGCAATTTTTTCTATTTTATTTACCACATTTATCTGCATTTTCACTCTTCCTTCGTTCTTAAAGGCTCTTTATTTTTTAAAGAGCCTTATACAATTTATCTGCATCCAGTTTTCTTAATTATAGCATCACTATATTCTTTTACCTTACTACTTACTTGATAATTATCATTTCCAAATAGTTTCTTATGCATTTCTTTAACATTACTTTCTAGCGTTACTGGAACTCCATACCATCTGTCTAAAGTAATACCTTTAACCTCGTAAGGCCATCCTTCACTTTCTACAATATTATATTTAGCAACATCTGGTAATAATGCCAAAATCTCATTTGAAGTAACATTTGTATATACTCTAGGAAGTAATTTATCTACTAAACTGTTCATTTGCGCAACATTTAAAGTTTTAACTTTCTTAAATCCGGCGTTAAGTACATCTCTCATTCTTTCTGTTCTCTTATAATCTCCACCGGCTAACTTACGAATTCTAGCATAAGCTAAAGCTTGACCTCCATTTAAATTATGTGTTCCAGCACCTGAAACCTTAGCGCAAGATTTACCTGTTTGTTTTGCAAGCGAATCTATATTCTTGTTTATTTGAGTTACTTCATCTGCAGTAATATTCATTGAAATACCGCCAACAGCATCTATAATATCAATAACAGCATCGAAATTAACCGCAACAAACTCTCTAACATCCAAGTCAAAATTTTTATTTATAGTATTAATTGCAAGTTCAGGCCCACCATACGCATACGCATGTGTAATTTTATCATACCCATGTCCTTCAATATATACCATTGTATCTCTATAAATTGAAGTCAATTTAACTTCTTTTGTTTCTTCATTGATACTTGCAATAATAATACCATCGCTTCTTGTATTGTCATACGTATCTGCTCTAGCATCAACTCCAAACAATGCAACGTTTCTGTATCCCTTTAATTGTTCCGCAACACCTTCGTTTATTTCGATGTTTTTTAATTCAACATAATTTACTTTTGATAATTTGTTATGTACATACCACGTTAATACTATGAAAAATAATAGTATTATTACCAAAACTATTAATAATGTAATCAATACTTTTTTCTTAGTATTTCTTTTTTGACTTTTGTTTATATTTTTAGACATTTTTTTATTCCTTCCCTGTTTGTATTTCCCCTATTTATTTTGATTATTACTAATTGTATTATTTTTTTATAGTTTTCTTATATTTTTTTATTGCTTCATCTATCTCCCCGTCAAAAACTATTTTACCACTTTCCATTACCATTCCTCTTTTACAAAATTCACTAGCAACAGAAGTAGAGTGTGTAACAAATAATAATGTTACTTCTTCTTTATTAATTATTTCATTAATCTTTTTAACACATTTATTTCTAAATTCTTCATCACCAACACTTAAAGCTTCATCAACTATAAGAATTTCTGGTTTAATATTAACATTAATTGAAAAACCAAGTCTTGCTTTCATACCACTTGAATAAGTTCTAACTGGTTGATCAATATATTCCTCAAGTTCAGCAAAATCAACAATTGTTTTTTCAACTTCATTAATTTCAGAATCTTTTAATCCTAAGATTTGTCCTTTTAAGTAAATATTTTCTCTTCCAGTAAATTCAGGGTCAAATCCAGAAGTTAATTCCAATAAAGCACTAACTCTTCCATTAATAATTATATCTCCAGTTGTCGGAAATGCTACTCCAGTAATCATTTTTAATATTGTAGATTTACCAGCACCATTTTTACCAAAAATTGCAACTGATTCTCCTCTTTCTACTGAAAATGAAACATCATTAACAGCTCTTTTTTCTGTATGCTTTATTCTTTTATCTATTAATGCTAAAAGTCGTTTTTTATCATTTTTAAATAATTTATATACTTTACTTACATTTTTAAACTCAATAACTTTTTCCATTTTTGCTCCTTTATCATTATAGTACATCTGGTATTTCTTTTCGTAATTTTCTATATGACCATAACGCCAATATAAGCATTATTGCTGTAAAAATAACCACATATACCATTCTCTTTGGTTGTTCCCAGAACCATATTTTGTTTATAAAGCAATTTCTATATCCATTTACTATAAATGTAACAGGATTTAGATTTAGAAATCTTCTAAGCCATGGAATTGTTACTGTATCCGCATTCCAAATAATACCTGAAAGCCAGAAAATTGCTGTCACAAAAGCTTTTACTAGGTTCAAGAAGTCTTTGCTAATCGCTGCTAACAATGAAGCAAATAAACTCCATAAATTGAAAAATACAAACATTATTATCATATAAAATGGAAGTTGTAATAAATAAATATCTGGTTTAAAGCCAAACATCATAAATATCGCAACAACAATTACCATCAAAAATAAATGTACAATAAATTTAGAAATATTTACAAATGTTGGTATAGTTGAAATTGGAAATTTCATTTTCGTTACTAGATAGCTATATTTTCTTATTGCGTCAGCTCCTCCGGTTATCATATCACTCATGTAAAACCAAGGAACTACACCAGAAATCAACCAAAGAAAATATGGAAATTTTCCAACATTTCCAGCCATTCTTAAACCTATTGTAAATGCAAACCAATAAACAAAAATTGTTACTGTTGGTTTAATTATTGCCCAACTCCAACCTAAAGCAGCACCTCTATATGTTTTTTTTAAATCAGCTTTTGCTAATTTAAAAATTTGATTTTTATATTCTTTATGTTCTTTTATTATATTTATAAAACTTTTCATTTGTCCCACCTTGCTATTATTATATTTTTATCCTTTAAATACTAAATATTTACCCATTTTAATTTTAAAAACTTCAATATTTTTCACTAATGATATTATAGGTGTTTATTCTAATAATTTCAACATTTTATTTATATTTTTTTCTTGTTTTTTATTTCACTGTATCTCTTTCCATTATTTCTTCCATATATATATATTCAGTTTATTTTCTTACTGCTATTAATAATATTAATAAAAATTGAAAATACTAATGGCATATTAAATATGTACGGCATTGCATATCTAAAGTAATTATTAACAGGTGAAACAAAGCATATTAGTAATATAGAAATACTTGGTAATAGTATTATTATATATCTACATTTTTTTCTGTATATTAAATATACAGCCATACTAATCAGTAACCAAGAATTAAATGCAATGTTAGTTAGCCAAGATAATACTGGTACTGTTTCACTGAAAATAATTATTTGATTAATTATTTCTCTTTCATTCCTTAATTTTTTTATATAATGATAATTAAACTTTCCTGTTAATTTTAAGCTATTGCAATGATCAACTACATAATTCTCAGTATATCCATAAATTTCTTTTTCTGGATATAAATAACCATAATAGTTATTAATATATGCCTGTATATAAACAGTTGGATGCTTCTTTAATTGATCAAACCATACTTCAAAATATTTTTTCAAATCCTCTTTTGTGCTATCTTTGTTAAATTTATTCTTTACTGGATCTGAAATATCTGGTTTATATCTGTTTTTTAGTGTTTTATATACTAATACATTATCTATAATTTCTTTTTCTTCTCTTGTAACTTCCGAATCATATTCTTTTACATATCTTGCTGTTTGTTGAAATGGCACAGATAGCATTTCCCTTACACCTGTACCTGGAATTTTCAAAGTTGGCAATAAAACCGAAACATATGACTCATATAAGATTAAAATAATAGCAGACATACTTACAATTCTTTTCCTATTATTTCTATCTATAAAGGCAACAACAGGTAATGATAGCATAATAACATATATGCCGTTATTTCTAAATAAGCATAAAGATATACTTAATAATACTGTTATAAAACTGTTTTTAAAGCTTATTTTTTTGTTTTGATGAATGCATAATATTTTATATAATTGTATTATATAGAATATTAATAAACTAACAAATATTGTATCTTTTGTTATTTCTATTGCATACAAAGGAAATATTGGTAAAATAGCATAAATAGCTAATGTAAACGCTCGTAATTTATTATTAACATTAATCTTTCCCATAAAATATATACTATATGAAAGAGCCGTAATGAATATTGAAGCTTGTATAATAGTACATAAAAACACACCTAAATTATCATTTTTTATTAGTTGCCCTGCCTTCATACACAATCCTATTGTTACTGTATGAGCCACAGAATGATGATTTGTAATTTTTACATTTTCATCTATTAAATTTGTTGAATTTGTTGAGCTATTTTTAGATATATCCATTCCATAAAACTGTTTGATTTGATTACATGAATCTGGAACAAGCATTCCTGGATAAAAAGATATAAAATATGGCATCCAACAAATTAATATAATCAATAATGGAATTATAAAAGAATGCTTTTCAAAAATAAAATTAAATATCACATTTGATGATTTTTTATGGAAATTTATTCTTTCAAATACCTTATTAAATAAGTAATCTATTAGCACTTTTATTATAATATAATAACCTATAAATTTTATAAAAAATTTGAACATTTGTATAAATCCGTCAAAAATCAAATCCCATGAATTTGTTTTAGCGTAACTCTCCCCTACAATCATACATACAGATATCATTATAGATAATATAGTGGTAATTACGCTTTTTTTATGACTTGTAATATCATCATTATATCTTTTTTTCAAAAAAACATATGACAAAATAAAAATTAAAACAGATATAAATACATCTTTATTTATTGAATTATTTAAATTAGCTAAGAAAAATGCGATGCTATTATTGCCTAATCCAGCTATACTCTTAGCATTAGCTTTATCCATCGATAAAGCTAATGCTATTGTCACTATACATGAAAGTATAACAACCATTATTTTATTATTTTTTATTATTTTTTTCATTTATCTAAATTCCTTTAATTTAATATTTATTCTTTTATTAATTTAATGGCTCTTCTTTGTACTAAATCAACTATTTCTGAAAACTTGATTATTTTTTTAAATAATTCTATACAAATAGAAATCGCAAGTGAACAAAGTAATAAAACAATTGCAATTTTTGTAAAATTTTTAAATGAATACAACCAATTTGTAAAATAATATGTTCGTATAAATTCATGAACCAAAAATATATTCATAGAATATTTTCCTAAAAATTTTAATACTTGCTTTAATAATGGTAAATCTATGTAAAATTCATATAAATAAATCATTAAACATACCGGAATCAAACCATATCTTATTTCCCAAAATAAATCAGCATTCAGTTTATTGTATAATAAGTAAAGAACTATTGTTAAAGCTGTTTCTACAACAAACTTTAAACTTTTACTAACATATTTATTCTTGCATATTTTTAAATTTGCAATTTTTACCATAAGATTTTTTTCTGCAAACAAACATCCTAAGCAAAGTGGAAATAAAAATGAAATAAAACTACTATTAACATATTTCCAACCTAATATTCTAGGAATTGTTATAACTGCAGCAAATACGGCAAAATATCCATATTTATTAAACAGTTTTACTAAAACAGGTATTACTAAAACAAAAAGCATTGCAACAGTCATATACCACCAAGCTGAATTAAAACTATTTGTTCCAAATAAATTACTAAGTCCCAAAAAATTTATTAATATATTAGTAATTCCAGATAATACTCCGTTTTTAAAAAATATTTGTCCTGTTCGTCCATCCATTATTTGACAAAAAATGTAAGAAAAAATCGCTATTATCCAAAACCCTGATAAAAGTTTTATTAATCTTCCAATTGTCCATTTAAATATTTCTTTTTTAGTCCAATCATATTTTTCATTTAATTTTCTTAAAGATAAAAACAATCCATATCCTGTAATAAAAACAAAAAAACTTACACATATTTTAAACGTAGAAGACATTTGAATAACAAATTCTTGATTTAACGGAAAAAATGAAACATTATATCCTTTAAACAAACCTTTTACTCTAAAACAATGATGAAACATCATCATAATTATTGCTATTCCCTTTAATGCCAATGTATTGTCTTTACTAAATTCTTTTTTTTCCATTGTATTTTTTCCTTCTTTTTCTTATATAATTTCTAATTCTTTTAGTTTTTCATATATTCTATCAATATTCTTTCCATCTGTATATTCATTTATAGTTAAATATCTTTTTTCAAATTCATCATTTCTAATAACATTTAAATTAATTCTGTTATTTTTAATACAATAATCTATAATTTCCTCCAATTGATTCATGTCGAAAGCTCTATATCCAATATATTCATCATCATTCGGAATCAATAATCCGTTTTCTTGTTCATATTTTATTAAATCAGGTTGATAAAATACAACCCCTGCTCCTTGGTAAAAAGAATTATAACAAACAGATGAATAATCTGTGATTAATAATTTTGTTTTGGCCAAAACTTCAGAAATTTTTCCAAGCCAAATACTATCTTTCATATCAGTATTTGCCAATAAGTCATAAACTTTTGGATGAGGAATTATAACAATTTTCTCACTTGGGATATATTTTTTCAACATTTCAAATATATCAACTGTATTTTTATAATATGTTGATTCTTCAAAATTATATAATTGCTCTTCATATGGTTTCCAAGTCAACATTATTGTAATAATATCTTCAGAATCATTATTTATATGTTTATACTCAATTTTACTAAATATTGGTAGCCCTGTATTTAGAACTTGTTCCTGTTTCATGTTTAGCATATCAACTACAGCATCTTTCTCTTTCTCACTTCCAACAACTATATATGTTGCTTGTCCTTCTTTGTCCTTTGCAAAAGTAGAACCATCGCCTTGACATTTTAAATATGTAATTCCATGTTGTAAAAATATAAATGGTTTATCACATTGACTTCTACGTAAAGCCTTGTTGTTTGATCTTAAAATATTCAAATGTATTGGTGCTTCTGTTGAAATAAAATTATTAGCATTAAACACTAACCAATAATATTTAGCCGAATATTTCTTTACAACATTTATTTCATTTTTTATTCTATCATAATCATTTGACTGTTCATCAATTATAAAATAATTATTTGATTTTTTGCTATTATCCCTAGCTTTTACAAATAAATCATACGCTCCTTCTTCAGCCTTTGAAGAAAATTTTTCATAAAATAAATTAATGGGCTTTCTTCTTAATTTTAGGTTTAATTTGCTTGTTCTATAAAGCAATCCCGAAATTAACTTGCTTTCAAAAAATTTAAATTTTGTCGTATTCTCGATAGGCTCTTTGAGTCTCTTTACTAGTACCAAGTTACCTTTTGTAGTTCTTCTAATATGTATAGCATAATCTTTTACATATATAGATTTCATAGGTGAATAATAATATCTTTTATTTTTTATTTTCTTATCTTTTATACCTATTTTATATGGAATATTTACTCCATTTATAGTAAATTCAAATCGTATAGAGCCATTGATAGTTGACTCATCATTTATAATATCTGACATATTAAATCTAAATTTATATATATTTCCTTCCTTTATCATTCTATATTTTTTTATTTTAGAATGATATTCTTTCAATCTACATTGTTTGTGTAACTTATTATCAATATAAAAATTACATTCTTCTATATTTACTTTAAATTTATTTATTATAAAAGCTAATGTTCTTATTTCTAAGTATTTATCTTTCATTTTTATATTTAAAACTTTAAATTTTAATTGAATTATTTTTTTATACGCTTTTTCTAAACTGCAATATGAATA
>OCVV011151445.1_pt1 | contig 35950 bp, 34 predicted proteins | sample 1539721 | NCBI WGS metagenome assembly OCVV01 (sample SAMN02144230, study PRJEB22623) | gut metagenome | biome: sheep rumen | host: Ovis aries | place: New Zealand | reverse complement strand
GACGCAAGTCAAGGAGAATTTGGGTAATATGACGGATAAGCGGGTCGTCAAGCAGGCTTGACACGGCAGATGATGTGCAGAGGCGTTAGCTGCGGGTCATGCGGTGTTGCCTTTATGTTTTTACACCGGCAAACTGTGTCTGATAGAGCTCATAATAGCAGCCCTTTTTCCTGATAAGTTCATTATGGCTTCCTTCTTCGGCAACATGACCTGAGTCAATAACCACGATCTTATCAGCATCTCGGATTGTTGAAAGTCTGTGAGCAATTATAAGAGAAGTTCTGTTTTTCATCAGAGCAACCATAGCCGACTGGATATTCATTTCAGTTCTGGTATCAACGCTTGATGTTGCCTCATCAAGGATAAGTATCTTCGGGTCAGCAAGTACGGCTCTTGCAATTGAGAGAAGCTGTCTTTGTCCCTGTGAAAGGTTTGTACCGCCCTCGGCAAGCTTAGTCTGATAACCGTCGGGGAGTCTTTCAATAAACTCATCAGCATTAGCAAATGCAGCAGCCTTTTTTATGTCATCAAGTGTTGCATCAGCACGGCCGTATCGGATATTTTCTTCAATCGTATCTGAAAAGAGCACGGTATCCTGTAATACTATCGCAATAGATTTTCTGAGTTTATCCTTGGGTATATCATAAATACTTTTTCCGTCAACTGTAATTTCACCGCTGTCTACAGGATAGAATCTGGTCAGCAGATTAACTATAGTAGTTTTTCCAGAGCCTGTTGCGCCGACTATTGCTATTTTTTGACCTGCTTTTACTTCCAGATCAAGATCATTCAATACCTGTTTCTCGGGAACATAAGAAAAGTCAATATTCTTAAAGCTGATATTGCCTTTTACGTCCTCAATGTTGAATTCAGATGTACCCTTGTCTTCTTCAGTGTCAGCTTCCATTACATCAAAGATACGCTCTGCACCTGCAATAGCAGTCTGAATGTTTGCATACTGGTTTGCGATCTCATTGATAGGTCTTGAAAACTGTTTGGAGTAAAGGATAAAAGCCTGAATAGTACCAATAGTAATACTTCCTTTAATAGCCAGCCAACCGCCGAAGGCAGCTATCAGGATAAATCCGAAGTTTGAGATAAGATTCATACAGGGACCCATAACTCCGCCGAATATCTGAGCCTTGACAGCGCATTTCTTGAGGTCATTGCTCATTTTCTCAAACTCATTGCAGGCATCTTTTTCTTTTGAGTACGAAACTACAGTGCGGTAGCCTGTTACCATTTCTTCGACATGACCGTTCAGTCTGCCGAGAAGTATCTGCTGCTGAACAAAGTATTTTTTCATAAATTTGGTCAGAAATGCCGATACAAAAATCGTCAGGAAAATAGTGCTCAGTGAGATAAGTGTAAGCAGGGCAGAGTATACAAGCATTATAACGATTGTGCCGATTATAGTGAGCACACCCGAAATAAGTGAGCCGATAGACTGCGATACAGTAGTTGAAATATTCTCGACATCGTTAGTCATTCGGCTCATGATGTCACCGTGATTGTGAGTATCAAGATATTTTATTGGCAGCCTTACAAGATTTTTGAAAAGGTCATGTCTCATTGTTCTGACAGTGAACTGAGAAAGCCTTGCCGAACATATACCCTGTAAAAACGTAAATCCCGAGGACAGAAGATATACAACTCCAAGCACAATAAGCGTTTTACCTAGTCCGTCAAAATCAACCGATGTTCTGTCTTTACCAATAGTGATATAGTCAATAGCAACCTGCTGAATTGACGGTGCAGCCAGTCCCAGCACAGTGATTAAAAGCATTATAGCTATCAGTGCAAAGAAAAGATATTTGTTCTTACCAATATACTTGATGAGCTTTTTTAATGTAGAGCCTGCATTCTTAGGCTTTTCCATATTAAGCCTTGCTCCGTGAGGCCACGGGCCGCCTCTTCTTGCACCCGGTCCTATCTGTGGCATTGGAGGCATTATATCTCACCTCCTGTAGTTTTTACCTGCGAGTCATAAATGTCCTTATATACGCTGCACGTTTTCAGAAGATTATCGTGTGTATCACAGCCGCAGAGCCTTCCGTGATCGAGCACTGCTATTCTGTCGCAGGTTTTAACACTTGCAATTCTCTGAGCTATGATAATCAGTGTTGTATTATCCATCTGATCGTCAAGCTGTGCTCGCAGCTTTGATTCTGTACTAAGATCAAGTGCGGAGGTGGAGTCATCAAGAATGAGTATCTCAGGCTTTTTGAGTACTGCTCTAGCAATTGATAATCGCTGCTTCTGACCTCCTGAAAGCGAAGCACCCTTTTCAGCAATCTTGTTTTTATAGGCATCAGGCATCTTCTGAATGAATTCATCAGCCTGTGCGATCTCAGCAGCATTCTGAATATCTTCATCTGATGCATTTTTATCGCCCCAGATAAGATTATCTTTAACGCTTCCCGAGAATAGCTCACTCTTTTGAAGAACTATACCGACCTTCCGTCTGAGTTCTTCGAGTGAAAACTCCTTTACATCAGTTCCGTCAACAATGACAGAGCCTTTTGTAGGGTCATAAAATCTGGGTATAAGATTTACAAGTGAGCTCTTTCCAGATCCCGTAGCACCCAGAATAGCAATGCTCTCTCCGGCTTTAATATCAAGTGAAAGGTTATCTATAACAGGACGTCCTGTGGTTCCGGGGTATGAGAAGGATACGTTTTTGAAGCTTACAGCACCTCTCTGAGAGAACTGTCCTGTTGAATTGCCTGAAACTATCACAGGCTCGTTTTCGAGTATTTCATTTATACGTTTAGCTGAGGCTGCGGCTCTGGCAGCAGTCTGGAACATCATTGAGAGCATCATAACTCCGTGCAGAACCTGTGTAAGGTAAGTAATGGCCGCCATTACCTCACCGACGTGCATCTCCTGTGCCTCAACCTGTAAGCCGCCTATCATAATTACTGCTACTACAGAAATATTGAGTATTATCATAAGCAATGGCTGCAAAATAGCTGTAAGTGTTGCAACTCTGAGATTAGCCTGCATAAGTTCAGTATTTGCAGTGTCAAATCGATCCTGCTCATAGCCTTCTCTGACATACGCCTTTACAACTCTTGCGCCTGTTACATTCTCCTGTACAACAGAGTTTACATTATCAAGCTTTCCTGCAACAATAGTATAGAATGGATTAGCTTTTTTTAGTATCATTACCATGATAACTATTTCAACAGGCAGTGCGATAACAAGAATAAGACCGAACTTTACATTGAGTGTCAGCATCATTATTATTCCGCCAAAGAAGAGGAGAAGGTCTCTGACAACTCCTCTGAGCATAAATTCAACCATCTGCTGAACAGCTGTTATGTCGGTTGTAAGCCTTGTCACAAGAGAGCCTGTAGTGAACTTATCTGTTTGTTGGAATGAAAGGCCCATGACTTTTCTGAATGCATCTACTCTCAGGTCTCTTGCAAAGCTTTGAGAAGCAATTCCTCCGAAAGCTGATGCCGCAATACCACAGCCGCCTCCAATAATCAGGAAAAGCAGCATAAGTACTCCCGAGGCAATTATAATATCCATATTTTTTCCGAGCACTCCGTCATCAACGATCTGAGACATAAACTTAGGCTGAAGCAGGTCACCTATAACCTCACCGCACATCGCAAGAGGAGTGAGTATAGCGAAAAGCTTGTATGGCTTAAGATATTTACCCAGCTTCATTATTATCACTCTCCTCAAGCATGTTAATAAGTATCTTTTTAAGAATAGAATTTACAGTTGATATTTCCTCATCACTGAGCCCTTTAAGCATATCAGAATCATTCTTACGACACAGTGCTCTGATATTGTTTTCGTGCTCTTTTCCTTTATCTGTAATATATACACGCACCTTACGATAATCGGTTTTATCTGCTTCACGGCGTACAAATCCGTCAGCCTCAAGCTTCGAGAGCGCAATTGATACAGAAGGAGCGCTAAGTCTGCACGATTTTACAAGCTCCAGCTGTGTAACACCGTCATTCTCCATAAGTATTCCGAGCATCTTTCTATACCCGTGGCTGACTCCTTTCCCGTCATGCTGACGGCTTATCCTGTATTCAAAGAGCCTTGATATATCATTTATATACATAGATGTAGTCGCATCTTCCTTTTGAAGAAGACGTCTGGCTCTTTCCTGAGTAAGCTCTAATTTTTCTCGTTTCATATTTGTAACTCCTTAGTTGTATAATTGATTAGTTTTCTAATTAATTATACAACAAACTAATTTGTTTGTCAAGCCCATATCTTTACAATCTTTTTCAAATGTGATATAATATTAGCAAGGAAGTGATATAATGTATACTATGCAAAGAGATGTTGAGTGCAGTCATATAGGTTCAAGCGGTACAGTCAGAAACAGCTCTGTTCTGGATTATCTTCAGGACTGTGCCTTTCTGCATCTTGACAGCCACCCTGTGATGTCTCCGTATTTTGAAAAGGAAAAGGTGTGTATGTTTCTTGTATCAAGACAGACTGAGATAATTCGCAGGCCGGTGTTTCATGAACATCTGACAGTTAAGACATGGACTTGTGAGCTTAAAAGAATGTATGGCTTTCGTAACACCCTTATTTATGATGAGAAGGGAAATGTACTTGTAAAAAACTACGAATCAGGGGCTTTTATGGATATGCAGACTCAAAGACCTATTAAAGCGCCTCAGGAGCTTATTGAAAAGGTTGCCCTTTATCCAAAGGCTGATATGGAATATTCATCAAGAAAAATAATAGTTCCCGATAAAATACCTGAGGTGTATCCTGAAATTAATATCATGAAGTGCTATATTGATATGAACAGGCACGTTAATAATGCCAGATACCTTGATATTACTGACGAGTATGTTGAGAATGCAGATTCCGTAAAGCAGATGAGAGTAGAGTATAAAGCGCCGATCAGGCTGGACAGCAGAATTCACGCTGAAGTTATAAGAGACGAAGATGCTGTTTTTGTAAAACTTTGCGGAGATAAAGTGTATTGTGTAGTTGAATATATCTGTTAAAGCATACAAAATCGCTAGGATAATTTGGTTATTATGCTAAAATTACGGTTATCCTATTGACATACTAGGAATAATATGATATATTATAACTGTAATAAATATTTAATTGGAGGTAATAACTATGGCAAAGGTTTATAAAAGCGTATCCGAGCTGGTCGGAGGTACACCTGTTCTTCAGGCATCAAGATTTGCAAAGAGTGTTGAGGCTAAGGCTGATATTCTTGTAAAGCTTGAGCTTTTCAATCCGGCAGGAAGCGTAAAGGACAGAGTTGCGGCAGCAATGATCGAGGATGCTGAGGAAAAGGGTGTTCTGAAGCCCGGAGCAACTATTATTGAGCCGACTTCAGGAAACACAGGAATTGGTCTTGCATCTATCGGTGTTTCAAAGGGTTATAAGGTTATTCTCACTATGCCTGAAACAATGAGCGTTGAGAGAAGAAACCTTCTCAAGGCATACGGTGCTGAGATAGTTCTGACAGAAGGCTCGAAGGGTATGAAGGGTGCAATAGCAAAGGCTGATGAGCTCAAGGAGCAGATCGATGGTGCAGTTATCCTCGGACAGTTTGTAAACCCCGCAAACCCTGCTGTACATCTGGCTACAACCGGTCCTGAGATATGGAACGATACAGACGGAAAGGTTGATATTTTCATTGCAGGAGTTGGTACCGGCGGAACTGTAACAGGTGTTGGTCAGTATCTTAAATCGCAGAATCCTGATGTGAAGGTATATGCAGTTGAGCCTGCTTCATCGCCTGTTCTTTCAGAGGGCAAGTCAGGCGCGCATAAGATTCAGGGTATAGGCGCCGGCTTTGTTCCGGAGGTACTTGATACAAATGTATATGACGGTGTTATCAAGGTTGAGAATGATAATGCATTCTTCGCAGGAAACAAATTTGCAAAAACTGAGGGTGTTCTTGTAGGTATTTCATCAGGTGCAGCGCTTTATGCGGCTGCAGAGCTTTCGAAGCTTCATGAAAATGAGGGTAAGGTTATTGTAGCTCTTCTTCCTGACACCGGTGAGAGGTATCTTTCTACAGCACTTTTTGATTAATACTCCATATAATTAAAGCAGGTCAGTTCAAATTGAACTGACCTGCTTTTTAGTATTCATAATCATCGAAATCATAATCGTCATAAAGTTCGCCGAGATATTCTGTAAAGTTATCTTCAAGCATTTCATAGTCAATATCCATTGCGTTTTCAGAATCTGCAATATCTTCAATATCCTCATAGTCTTCTTCATCATCAAAAATGCAGACTCCGAAGCATATACGCTTCCCATTTTCATCAGCAACAGCATTCAGAGGAATAAACTCATTATACTGTGAGACCATAGTTAGCAAAATAGATTGTATCTGCTTCTGAACTGCCGATGCATCAGCTCCGTCAGGAATATCAATGCTGTAGTATGCTGAACTCTTATTATCATTTCTGAACTCATCAAGTTTTTTTGGAAGCTGATATATATTGCCTATATTTTCGGCATTTGCACAGATGTAGCATAGCTTTGTACTTGTACATTTTATATCTGACTCAGCCGTATGATCCCACGGATAATCGCCAAGCTCCTTTACAGAATCGGGAACGTTGAAAAATGCATAGGCTGGTTCTTTTATTCCGCAGTCCATCAAAACATCGACGTGATACCAGTCGCCGTCAATTTTCACCTGATCCCACGCGTGCTCTCCGTTTTCAGTTGAGTGTATAATCTTACATTCAATATCAAGTGCATCCATAAACAGCTTGAAGGTAGTTGCATCACCCACACAAATTACAGAATGATCATGAAAAAAGCCATATGGGTTAGCTGAATTATCAGAATCAGTATCTGAATCTGTAATCGCATTCAAAGAGCTTTCATCAAATCTTGTGTTCTTAAAGATATAATCATATACAGCCTTTTCTTTTTCGTAATCACTCATATTATCATTGATGAGCTCATCAATAGCTTCTTTCAGGCTGTCATGAATATATTTGTCTTTCTCATTCAGTTCAGAACTGTCGCCGCTTTTATATGCGTTGATAACAGCGCTGTCATCATAGATCTTGTGAATATCATACTCATATTCATACTCTTTATCATTATATTCATTAATGCTTTCCGAGAGCTTCTCTATCGTTGCAGACAGCTTGTCAATTTTCTTTTCCATAGCTTTTATTTCGCTGCTGTTATCCTTTACTTCCGTATCGGAACAGCCGCAGCAAAGCATCAGAGCGAGAATAGCTGCAATTACTTTTTTTGAATATATACTCACACGCACGTGTGTCACCTCATGCTATTATTTAGTTTTTCTTTAATACTGTCAGTATCATCCGACACTATCATTATCCAGAAGCCGTTTGTTTCATAAATCTGGGCAGATTCTAATTTAGGCATTTCTGACGGCTTGTAATTCTCAAACTGAGTTTTTCTGTTGCTTAGTCTTGCTTCAAGCAGATTTTTCGCCGAAGCACCTTCTTTAAGCTTTAATACTGACAGCTCATCGGCTGAGCCGTTATCACCGTAAGCAATAGCACCGTCAACTATTTCGTCATAGTCAATACCGTAAAGCTTTTTCGTATTTGATTTGAATATATCATCTGCATAATAAGCCTTTTCAGTCATATTATCAGCCGCTGCAGAGTTTATCAGTTCATCAGCCGATATTTCGACAGCTGTTGATGAAGACATACTCTCATTTGACGTTAAACTATCTTCTTTAGAATCGCTTTCTGCACAAGCTGTTAAACCAACAATTAACAGAGATGAAAGCAGAACACTTAATAGTTTTAGTTTCATGTTATCCCTTTCTATAAACATATATTGACAGTAAGAACATTATATCACTATAAGTTCTTACTGTCAATGATAGATAGTTAAATATTATTATTATATATCCGAGGATTTTTATACAAAATCATTACCAGGGCTTTACTGTTCCGACAATTTCGGATATGTTTGAAATGTTATTATCAATGCAGAACCTTTCAAGCCCTTCAATTACTTTTACAGGAGTAAAAGGATCAGCAAATATTGCAGCACCGATTTGTACCGCACTTGCTCCAGCCATCATAATTTCGACTGCATCTTCCCATGTTGCTATGCCGCCCATTCCCATTACAGGAATATTTACTGCATTTGCAACCTGCCATACCATTCTTACAGCTACAGGGAACACAGCAGGACCTGAAAGTCCGCCTACGTTGTTTTTGAGAATCGGTCTGCCGGTTTTTATGTCTATTCTCATTCCAAGCAGTGTATTAATGAGAGAAACAGCGTCAGCTCCGTTTGCTTCAACGCTTTTTGCTATCTCGGTAATGCTGGTTACGTTAGGGGAGAGCTTAACCATTAACGGCTTTTTAGTAGCCTCTCTGACAGCTTTTGTAACAGCACCGGCAACATTACAGTCAGTACCAAAAGCGGCTCCGCCCTGTTTTACATTAGGGCAGGAAATGTTTAGCTCTATCATTTCAACATCGGTCTCATCAACCTTAGCTGCAAGCTCAGCACATTCTTCTACGGTTGAGCCAGCAATATTAGCGATTACCACTATATCGCTCTTCCTGAGGTTTGGCAGTTCATAATTAATAAACTTATCAACACCGCCGTTCTGAAGACCTACAGAATTAAGCATTCCGCTTGGAGTTTCTGCAACTCTTGGACCGGGATTTCCTTCTCTTCTGTGCAGAGTTGTACCCTTAACAGAAATACCACCCAACATAGAAAGAGGATACAAGCTTTCGTATTCTCTTCCATATCCGTATGTACCGCTTGCAGGAATTACAGGGTTTTTGAATTTCACTCCGCAGAAATTAGTTTCAAGTCTGTTACTCATCAAAAACCACCTCCTCGCTGTTAAATACAGGTCCGTCTTTGCAAACGTGAGAATTGAACTCTTCTCCGTTTTTGACAGTTTTACATACGCATACAAGGCAAGCGCCTACACCGCAGGCCATTCTTTGCTCTAGTGAAACTTGACACTCTATATTGTATTCCTTACATATTGCTGTAACATTTTTAAGCATTACCATTGGTCCGCAGGAATAAACTATATCAGGTTTAGAAGCTTCTATTTCAGCTTTGAGAGCCTCGGTAACAAAGCCCTTTATTCCGGCCGAGCCGTCATCTGTACAGAGCACATTTTTAGCACCGATCGAAGTAATATCGTCTTGTAAAATTACTGCCGCCATATTTCTGAAGCCTGAAATAACAACCGCATTTTGACCGTACTTTTTTGCAATTGAAATCATTGGAGGAGTTCCTATTCCTCCGCCTACGCAAATTGCTTTTTTGCCCTTTTCAAGTACTTTGAAACCATTTCCGAGAGGAGCTATCAGGTCAATACTATCGCCTTTATTAAGCTCTGCGAGCTTTTCGGTTCCTTTTCCTCTGATCTCAAAAACCAGTCTGATAGTACCTTTTTCTTTGTCTATATTGCAGATAGAGATCGGTCTTCTGAGGAAGAACCCTTCTGCAGAGGCCTGGACAAATTGTCCCGGCTCAGCAAGCTCCGCGACCTCAGGACATAATATCTCAAAATCATAAATGCCTTTTGCAAGGTTTTTCTTTTCAATTATTTGGAAATTTCCCTGCTTGTACATCTTATCACTCCTGTCAGTAAATCTTTATATTATTATATCTCAAATAGAAGTGAATGTCAAGAATATGTATTTTGGATATTATTCTGTAATGAATGATTCAGCGACTGCATAGATAAATCTGCTGTTTGAAGGCTTAAATGATGGTGTGATAGCATAGATTCCGAAGTATTTAATAAGTTCGGTCTCAGGTATCTTGTCCCACGAGTTATTGACAACGGTTCTTATGCTTCTCTCAACAGAGCCAGTAGAAACCTTATGCTTTTTTGCAATCAAAGGATATATTGATTTTGTCAGACTCAGATTCTCATCTTGATTAGAGATTATAAGTTCAACAGCATCAATAAGATATTTATATCCTATATAGTTAGGTGCTACACAAAGCTCTCTGAGTGCAGTTCTGATACCTGATGCTTCTGACGCAGTATTTCTCTTTTTTGTTTTACCACAAGCTATATCTTCTAAAATGATTCTGCATATTTCATCTGTAGAATCTGTATGAGAAACTATGCGGTCAATACGTTCGGATACAGGATCAATGTCGCTGATTTTGTCGGGCGCTGAGTAGATAAGAGTATATGAGTGCCCGTAATTTTCATTGATATGCTTCAGAAGAGATTTCCTTTCTTTCATGCTTTGTTCTACGAAAAGCATATCGGGGCAGCAGCTTGAATATCTGCTGAGAAGTATAAACGGATCATCTTTTGCGGTAAACACAGTTAGTCCTTTGCTTTCCAGTTCTGCCTTGAGACCAAGTCTTTCATTCACGCTATTGTCAATCAGGATTGTTGTCATAAACTATCATTCTCCAAATAAAAAATAGTGCTTTCTTTTGAAAGCACTATAATTATACAATTTTATCCTGATAATTTCAATATAATTCGATATAATTTAACGAAATATCCATAATATATTCAGCTTTTGCGGAATGGCAGATGCCGCATTAATAGTTTGTTCACCAAAATTGTCGCTTTCTGTCGATATATTTATGATAATTGTCTGCTTTTGTCGATTATATCGCTTAGAACCGGAATTTAAATATTAAGATAAAAGATTTAAGTTCAAATTTATCCCATGAACTCAACTTTTCCGGAACTTCTGGCTTTCTCCATAACTTCATCAAAGTCATTGCAAAGCTTTGAGTACTTCAGCTTTTTATCAATGATTATTGCACCGCAGCGCATGGAAACTTCTACTTCTCCGCCGCTGTATGAAGTCTTTTCTCCATTATGGGTAATAACCTTTTCAGCTATGGACATAACATAATTCTTATCAAAGCTTTCGGTAATCATAACAAACTCATCTCCGCCCATTCTCAGACAGAGCATATTATCATCGGCTGCTTCATTGATGCGTCTGAACGCTTCGATCAGCACCATATCACCGGCTTTATTGCCAAGCTCATTATTAATTACCATAAGGTTCTGAACATCAAAGCAAAGTACATAAGTACCTGACTGTGATCTTAAATAGTCATAGAATTCGCTTACATCAAACTTTTTATTATTCATAATAACATCTCCTTCAAGATATTCGGGATTGAGCCTCGGGAAGAGTATGGCATTTCCCTTCCACTCCTTTTTGAAGCGGGAAGGGGAGATGCCCCATACATTAGTAAAGGCTCTTGTAAACACCTCATGAGAGTTATAGCCGTACTTCATTGCAGCATCAAGAACAGAAATGTCATTCTGGAGCATATCCTTGCCGGCAAGAGTTATTCTTCTCTTGGTAATATACTCTTTGATGCTGAGATGTGTACAGTATTTCCACGTTTTCTGTAAAGAAGACAGCGAACAGTAGCAATTTGAAGCAATATCGTTCTGAGAAAATTCATCGGTAAGATGTGCTTCGATATAGTCGAGCGCTGTTACAAACAGAATGAAGCTGTTCTCATAAACTCTCATAAAAATCTCCTGATAAGTAACGTTACTATGATAATACTATAACATAATTATAATGAGATTTCTTGATTTTTTGAGTAAAATACATAATTACCCACTCAAATTCCGAACGGATATATGTTATTACTCAGGGAGTGCAATCTTAGGAAGGAAAGAAATAATATCCTCCTTCATTCTGATAACCTCACGTCTTGCAGCTTTTGCAAAGTCTTTTTCGTCACAGTCCTTTTCTTTCTTGTAGGCGCACATTACACCTCTTGATGAGTTTACAATAGCACCGAGACCGTTTTTGTCAAATGCGTGAGAAACGCCCTCAGCGCCGCCGCCCTGAGCACCGTAGCCGGGCACAAGGAAGAATGTATGAGGCAGAGCAGCACGCATTTCTGTAAGCTGCTCAGGATATGTAGCGCCAACTACAGCACCAACACCTGAATAGCCGTATTTACCCATATCGTTTTTACCCCAGCGTTCGCACATATCGCCGACAGTAGCATAAACAGTCTTGTTACCGATCATAAGGTCCTGAAGCTCTCCGCTGGATTTATTTGAAGTTTTTACAAGCACATAAATGCCCTTATCGTATTTTTTGCACATCTCAAGCAGCGGGTCAATTCCATCAGAGCCAAGATATCCGTTTACGGTAAGTGCATCAGCACCGAATGCTTCTACGCTTTCGCCGCCAACGTCAGTAAGACCAAGATGAGCAGCAGCATACGCTTCCATTGTAGCGCCAATATCGTTACGTTTTCCGTCAGTGATGACAAACATTCCTTTTTCTTTAGCGTACTGTATTGTCTTGTAAAGAGTCTTTACGCCTTCATATCCATACATCTCATAATATGCTGCCTGAGGCTTTATTGCGGGGCAGATATCATGGATCTCGTCTATGATTTCTTTATTAAACTGCAGAATTGCTCTGGCAGCACCTTTTAGAGTCTTGCCATACTTTTTGAACTTTTTAGCCTTGATATACTCAGGCACATACTCAAGCTTCGGGTCAAGTCCTACAACCGAAGGATTCTGAGTTTTTACAATGTTTTCTATAAGTCTGTCAAAAGCCATTTTTATACCTCTTTCTGATAATTATAGCTGATATACGAGTTTTCCGCCGCAAATAGTATACAGGTTCTTACCCTTGAGCTTTTCACCTTTAAACACCGTGTTCTTGCTTTTTGAATTAAGCTCAGATGGTATTACCTCCCACTCAAGATCGGGATCAAAAATGCAAAGATCAGCGGTCTGTCCGACTTCGATTTTAACAGGAGGAATGCCCATGATCTTTCTGGGGTTAATCGACATTATCTGAGCAATTTTTGAGAGATCAGCTTTTCCTGTATGATAAAGCTTTGTAAGTGTAGCAGCAAGAGATGTCTCAAGGCCGACTACGCCATTAGGAGCTTTCTCAAAATCAGCTTTTTCTTCGGCTGAATGAGGAGCATGATCTGTGATTATACAGTCAATAGTTCCGTCAAGAACTGCCTCTAAAACAGCCTTTCTGTCATCCTCTGTTCTGAGAGGTGGCGACATTCTGAAGTCAGCATCTCTTGCAAGAAGTTTTTCATCAGTGAAATAGAAATAATGCGGAGCTGTTTCACAGGTTACTTTTACACCGTCATTTTTAGCCGCACGAATTATATTCACGCTTCCTCTTGTGGATACATGACAAATGTGTATTCGGGCATTACAGCTCATCGCAAGACAAATCTCACGAGCAGTTATATAATCCTCGGAAGCTCTATCCATGCCTTTAACACCAAGCTGCTCAGATATTCTGCCCTTATTCATAATACCGCCGTTGATGATTTTAAGGTCCTCACAATGAGAAGCAACAAGCAGACCGTTTTCATTTGTTTTTTCTATTGCCTGTCTCATTATTTCTGCATTCTCAACAGGTCTCCCGTCATCGGAGATCATTTTAACTCCAGCGGCAATAAGCTCTTCATAATCGCAGAGCTCTTCACCCATCATACCTTTGGTAACGCAGGCAATCGGATAGATATTAATACCCGTCTGACGAGCCTTATCAATTATGTATCCGACCTTTTCGGCGTTGTCAATTGCAGGCTTTGTATTAGGCATACAAGCAACACCTGTAAAGCCGCCAGCCTTTGCAGCATTAGCGCCTGTTATAAGATCCTCTTTATAGGTCAGACCGGGGTCACGGAAATGAACGTGCATATCAAACAGCCCGGGCAGAACACAAAGTCTGCCCTTGCCGTCAATTACCCTGCTGAACTCAGCATCTGATTTTCCGATCTTTTTGATTATACCGTCTGATATCTCAATATCAGTGATTTCATCAAGACCGCATTGAGGATCACAAACATAAACGTTCTTTATCAGTAATTCCATAAGTTTTCAGGCATTAAAAGCCATCCTCCGTTCTATTTTAGTTATGTCCACTGTAGAACGACTCGCCATAGTTCTCTCTGTCGCAGCTATAAACGAGATCGGTATTCTCGATAATAAACTTACAGCTTGCCTTCTTTTCTTCATCGGGAATATCTTTATTTTCCTTATCAGGGAGCTCAAGGCTCTTATAGGAAATAGTAGAGAAAAAGCCGAGCTTTGTACCAAGATCATAGGACTTGTCTATTTTATTTGGCTTAAAGAGAATCTGTATTCTGTGATTATCTTCATCAATCTTGAACCAACCCTCAGCTATAGTGTGAGTGTCCTTGCCCTTTTTGTTAACCTCAGTCATTTTGAAAGCACCGGTTTTGTTCATAGCAAATCTGATACCCTGATCTTCATCAAGCCACGAACCGTAAATAAGCTCTCTCGAATCTCCCGATTTTGAAGGCTGACTGAAAATGTAAGTGCACACAAAAATTGCTGCAATTGCAATGATAAGGAAAATAATTCCTAAAATTGTAGATATAATCTTCTTTGCCAGACTTGGTTTCTTCATTGTAAAGACCGCCTTTCGTTTACTTCTTTATTTCGAGGATAGCACCTCTGTTGCCTGATGTTACAAGTGAGGCATATCTTGCAAGATAGCCTGTTGTAATCTTAGGCTCTCTGGGCTTCCAGTTTTTGCGTCTTTGTGCAAGAACATCATCGGAAACCTTAAGCTCTAAACTGCAGTTATCTATGTCGATAGCAATTATATCGCCCTCTTCCACAAGTGCGATAGGTCCGCCGACTGCAGCCTCAGGAGAAACGTGACCGATAGATGCGCCCTTTGTAGCACCGCTGAATCGACCGTCGGTAATGAGAGCAACTGTAGAGCCCAGACCCATTCCTGCAATAGCAGATGTAGGATTAAGCATTTCTCTCATTCCGGGGCCGCCCTTAGGACCTTCGTATCTGATAACAACAACGTCACCTTCAACGATTTTACCGCCTCTGATAGCAGCGATAGCCTCTTCTTCACTGTCAAATACTCTTGCAGGACCTTCATGCTGAAGCATTTCAGGTGCAACCGCTGATCTCTTTACTACACAGGTATCAGGAGCAAGGTTGCCCTTTAGAACTGCGATACCGCCTGTCTGTGAGTAAGGATTATCAATAGGTCTGATGATCTCAGGATTTCTGTTTACAACTCCGCTGATATTTTCACCTACAGTTTTGCCTGTAACAGTGATACAGTCGGTATTTATAAGATCCTTCTTGGAAAGCTCATTAAGAACTGCATAAACTCCGCCTGCTTCGTTAAGGTCCTCCATATAAGTATGACCTGCAGGAGCAAGGTGACAAAGGTTCGGAGTTCTCTTGGAGATCTCATTAACAAAATCAAGATCAAGCTCTATTCCGCATTCATGAGCTATTGCAGGTAGATGGAGCATGGAATTTGTGGAACATCCGAGAGCCATATCAGCAGTGATCGCATTGATGAAGGCATCTTTTGTCATTATATCTCTTGGTCTTATATTCTTTCTGTACATTTCCATAACCTGCATACCTGCACGTTTTGCAAGCTTTATCCTTTCGGAATATACAGCAGGGATAGTTCCGTTTCCTCTGAGACCCATACCGATCACTTCGGTCAGGCAGTTCATAGAGTTTGCAGTATACATTCCGGAGCAGCTTCCGCAGGTAGGACATGCCTTGTTCTCAAATTCCTCAACGTCGTCAAGAGTAAACTTTCCTGCATTATATGTACCGACAGCCTCGAACATACTGGAGAGGGAAGTCTTCTTTCCCTTTACGTGTCCTGCAAGCATAGGACCGCCCGATACGAAAACAGTAGGAACATTAACTCTTGCAGCTGCCATAAGCAGTCCCGGTACATTTTTGTCGCAGTTAGGCACCATAACGAGCGCATCAAAGTGATGAGCCAGAGCCATACACTCTGTAGAGTCAGCGATAAGGTCACGGGTAACGAGCGAATACTTCATTCCTACGTGACCCATAGCGATACCGTCACAGACAGCGATCGCAGGGAATACAACAGGTGTTCCGCCTGCCATTGCAACACCGAGCTTAACAGCTTCAACTATCTTGTCGATGTTCATGTGACCCGGTACTATCTCATTGTATGAGGATACAATACCAACGAGTGGTCTTTTCATTTCCTCGGCTGTCATACCGAGTGCATTAAACAGTGATCTCTGCGGAGCCTTATCTACTCCGTCACAAAAAAATGATTTTGATTCTGACATAATAATTACCTTCTTTTATTATAGTTTTTTCTGCAAAGCAGATGAAATTTTATCAAAGCATTGGAGTTTCGCCCGGTGCAGGACTGGCGTTAAGCATAATGCTTGTCGCTTTAACAGTAAGATATGGTATATAGTTTGAGATATAGCTTGCACTTTTCTCGATCTCTTTAGTGTATTTTTGAATCTGACTCGGCTGCGGTCTGTATGATGTTATCATTTTGGCACAATTGGCTTTGAAATCAGCTTCTAAAATCTTCTTGATAGCATCATATTTCTGTCTTACGCTCACCTCAACACGAACCGTTCCATGACCTGCAAGTCTTACAGTTTCGTTGTTGCAGTCAGCGTAAAGGATAGCACTGTTAAAACCTATTTTGACAGTTGTTTCAACGCCCGGTTCAATATAAACAACCTCTTCTTTAGGCGTGCTTACAGGAGCACTTGCCTGCGGCTGAGCAGGAACCTGATTGTTTACAGGTGCCGCTGTGCCGGCATCAGGTGCAGGAGCAGCCTGTGCATTATTCTCGGGCTTTTTTATGCCCTCCTTGAATTTAGTTTTATCAGCTGAGCCGTTTATTTTTCCGTCATCTAAAAAGTCAGCAAGCTTATCCAGTAATCCCATATTTACCTCTCCTTATTGAGTCCTAAGAATGCAGCACCTATAATGCCTGCATCATTTCCAAGTTTAGCAATAACGATCTCAGTGTTTTTAGCTGAGTTCTTTGTGTATATTTCCTTGGCAACAAGCTCTTTCAGCGGCAGAAGCAGCGGATCGCCCTCGTTGCATACACCGCCGCCAATACATAGAATGTCGGGCTGGAAAATATTTATCGTGTTTGTGATACCGCAGGCAAGATAACGAATGTACTTATCAACTACCTCTTTACCGGCTTTGTCTCCTGCTCTCATAGCGTTGAAAGCTGTTCTTGCAGAGATTTTTCCGTCTTCCTCGTTCATTTTCCACATAATTGAGTTCTTATCATCAAACATAGCTTCCTTTGTCATTCTGACAAGGCCTGTAGCTGATGAGAACACCTCAAAGCAGCCCTTTCTTCCGCAGGTACACTCAGGACCGTTGGGGTCGATTACAGTATGACCGATCTCAGCTCCCGCAAAGTTAAAGCCTGAGTATATTTTTCCGTTAATAATGATTCCGCCGCCTACACCTGTTCCAAGTGTAATGCATACTGCATCATTGGCACCCTTTGCAGCACCTGCTACATACTCGCCGTAAGCTGCAGCGTTTGCATCATTCTCAACGTAACAAGGCTTGCTGATGTGTGTCTGCATAAGTTTAACTACAGGAAAGTTCAGAAAGCCGAGATTGTTTGAATACTCAATAATTCCCGTATCTGAGTTTGCAGTACCCGGTGTTCCGATACCAACCGACTCGATATCCTCAACTGTCAGTCCTGCCTGTTGTGTTGCTTCCATAGCAACCTTTGCCATGTCTGCACAAATGTCCTCTGCCGGTCTCGGGAGATTAGTTTTGCAGGTAGCCTTTGAGATTATCTCAAAGTTTTCATTTACCACTCCTGCCTTGATATTTGTTCCGCCGAGATCAATACCGATATAGTATTTCATACTATTCCTCCATATAAAAATAATTATTGATTCTCATCATCATATTCATGAAAATTGATTTCTTCCTTTACGGATTCGGGCTTTTTAGCTTCTATTCTTTTTTCTATTTCTCCGTAAGCAAGAAGATAAACAACTTCAAGAACAAAAGCGAGTAAAATAATCAGCCAGATGCTTATATCTGTGAAAATGCCCAGAAGCACCGCAAGCACGATAATAAGGATTTCTCCGATTTCTTTTTTCGGGTCAAAGCTTAAATTAGCAAACATATTATTCACCTAGTCGATTTTAGTTAATACGAAAGTACATTTGCCTTCTACCGAATACTCACCGCTTCCTGCCGAAAGGAAAATGCTGTCGCCCTTAACTGCAGAAACGCTTTCTCCTGCACATCTGATAGCAGGCTCGCCGTCAAGCACAAGCAGGCTGTTGAAAGATGTCTCATCAGCATTAAGCACTGCTTTATCCTGAATATTTACCCTGTAGGTGGTGAAGTATTCACATTTTGCAAGAAGCTTAATATCATAGCCGTCTTTCTTTTCAACAGGAGTTTCAGGATACTGTTCAGCAGGTGCAAGCTTAGTAACATCTTTAGCCTTCTCGATATGAAGCTCTCTTGGCTTGCCGTCTTTGCCTACTCTGCCATAATCGTAAATTCGATAAGTAGTATTGGAGTTCTGCTGTATCTCAGCTATGAGAATACCCTTGCCGATAGCATGAAGTGTTCCCGATCTTATAAAGAAAACATCTCCCTTGTGAACAGGAACATTGTTAGTTACCTCAAGGAGTGTATTGTTCATTATCCTTTCTGCGAACTCTTCCTTGCTAATCTCGTGCTTAAAGCCATAGAGAAGCTCAGCTCCATCGTCACAGTCAACGACGTACCACATTTCGGTCTTTCCATATTCGCCCTCAACTCTCTGAGCATATTCATTATCAGGGTGAACCTGAACAGAAAGGTTATCCTTGGCGTCAATAAGCTTTATAAGGATAGGGAAGTTTTCAAATCGCTCGCAAGCAGAGCCAAGTACAGCCTTGCCCTCTTTTTCAATATACTGAGACAGTGTAAGCCCTTTGAACTGACCATCAGATATTACGCTTTCTCCGTCTTTGTGACAGGAAAGCTCCCAGCTTTCAGCAACCTTATCATAGTCGCATTTCTTTCCGTACTCATCACGAAGTCTTGTGCCGCCCCAGATATAATCCTTGAATGCAGGGGATAATTTGAATAATGCCATATTTTTATGCACCGAAAACGGTGTTCCTCCTTCCGAAAGATATATTTATACCTTTATATAATAACACATTTTACTAGTCAAGTCAACATTTTTTCAATAAATCTGAAATATTTCTGTTATTATAGATAATTAATAACAGATGCTCTGGGAGAAATACAGATTTGTTCTTTACTTTTATTGAAATCTATGTTATAATATCTAGTAATGAGTTTATTTATCGAAAGGAAAAACAATGAAATACTATTTTGATTGTGACAGGTGGGGAAGCTGTTTCAGTGTTCCTGCAAGTGTAGCTGAAAGACATCTGAAGCTTTGTGATCCTGCCTTTCTTAAGGTTCTTATATATGCGTTGTCACAGAACAGTCATGAGCTTGATTCAGCTGTGATTGCTGATTCCTGCGGTGTGCCTGAAAAGACTGTTGATGATGCCGTAAAATACTGGAGGTCAAACGGAGTTCTGACGTCAGGGAGAACGCCGGAAGCTGTCTCTGCTGTTGAAACACAGCAGGTAGGTGCTGTCAGGGCATTTGACCCTACAAAAAATTCTGTAAGCAAAAAGCTTGCTGTAAAGTACACGAATTCTGAAATACTTGAAAAAACCAAATCTGACAAACAGCTAGCACAGCTTCTTAATGAGATTCAGTCTGTATTTGGAAGAACCATAAATTCAACTGAGCAGGGTGAGCTTATTGCCCTATATGAATTTTATGGCTTTGATGCAGCGTCTATTCTTCTTACGGCGCAGTACTGTGTATCATTAGACAAAACCCGTGTTGCTTATCTTGTTACTGTTATGAGAAACTGGTATGAGCAGGATATTTTGAGTTATCAGCAAATTGAGAAGGAAATAATCAGAGTTTCTGCTGTTAAAAAGTACGAAAACAGGTGCTTATCGGCTTTTGGTATCACTTCAAAGCCAACTCCTACTCAGCTTGAATATATCAGGACATGGAAGGATATGGGCTTCACTGTTGAAATGCTGGAGATTGCTTATAATAAGTGCATGGATAATATCAATAAGCTTAATTTTAAGTACATAAACACTATACTTACTGATTGGGCATCTCATAGTATCACTACACCAACTCAGGTCACTGCTGTGGACAGCAAATTCAAGGGCAGGAATAAGGCAAGTGTTTCAAATGAAAAGAATTCCTATGACCTTGAAGAATTTGAACGCTTTGCAAAGGATTTTGATCTTAGCAGATCTAAAAAGAATGACTGACGGAGATAGATATGAATTACACAAAAAATGCCTATGAGCGTGCAGAACGAACACTTGCAATCAGGAAAAAGACCGCTTATTCCGAACAAAAGGAAAGATACGCAATAGCAGTTAAGGCTGTTCCCGAGATAGCTAAAATGCTGAGCGTGCTTGATAAGAAAAGGTTTGAGCTTCTTAGTCAGATAGGAGCAGGAAAGAATAAGGCATCATCAGTTGTATATGAGCTTAAAACTGAAACCGAAACGATAAACCGTGCGATTTCTGAGCTTCTTGTTTCTAATGGGTTCCCTGAGGATTATATAGAATATAAGTTTACCTGTGAGAAATGCTATGATACAGGGTTTCGTGACGGAAACAGATGCAGCTGTATGACAGAGCTTCTTACAAAGTATACTATTGAAGAATTAAACGAGTTTTGTACTTTGAAGCTTCATAGTTTTGATGAATTCAGGCTTGATTATTATCCGGAAAAAGACCAGAACGGAGAAGAGCCAAGAAAGCGTATGGAGCTTGTATTTAATAACTGCATTCAGTATGCGAAAAACTTCAGTCTGAATTCTGAATCTCTGTTTTTCTATGGTAAGACCGGTCTCGGAAAGACGTTTTTGTCATCATGTATAGCATCGGAGCTTATGAAAAAAGGGTTTACAGTTGTGTTCTTTTCTGTACCCTCTTTGTTTACCAAGCTTGAGGATGAGCACTTTGGCAGAGCAGATACAAAAACTATGGAACTTCTTTTGTCTGCTGATCTTGTTATACTTGATGATCTCGGCTCTGAATTCAAAACGCAGTTTACTGAATCAAAGCTATATGAAATAGTAAACGGAAGGCTTAACCTCGAAAAGCCGCTGATCCTATCTACTAATCTTTCTGTCGGAGAGCTTCAGAAAATGTATAATGAGAGGCTGATTTCCAGAATTATAATGCAGTATGCGCCTATAAAGTTTATAGGCAGTGATATCAGGCAGATTATGAGACTTAATAACTACAGATAATAATAAAGCCATTGTCCGATAAGGGCAATGGCTTTTGTATTAAACCTTTGCAAGACCGTTTTTGATATCCTCAATAATATCATCAACATTTTCAAGACCAACCGAGAAACGAACCATTCCGCCATTGATACCGGCAGCAACGAGCTGTTCATCGGTAAGCTGTCTGTGAGTTGCAGATGCGGGGTGCAGCACACAGGTTCTTATGTCAGCAACGTGAACTTCGTTAGAGGCAAGCTTCAGGCTGTCCATAAATCTTACAGCTGCAGGCCTTCCTCCCTTGATTACAAATGAGATAACTCCTGCTGAGCGTCCGCCGAGATACTTAACTGCTCTGTCATGGTATTTGTCACCCTCAAGTGCAGGGAAGGTAACGCTCTCAATTTTGTCAGACTCTTTTAAGAACTTAGCGACCTTGATAGCGTTCTCGCAGTATCTGTCCATTCTGACGGGAAGTGTCTCCAGCCCGAGATTGAGCAGGAAAGAAGAATTAGCAGCAGGGTAGCAGCCAAAGTCTCTCATAAGCTGCATTCTTGCCTTTACAATGTATGGAGCAAACGGATACTTTTCTGTGTAAACAGTTCCGTGATAGCTCTCATCAGGTTCAGTCATGCAGGGGAACTTGCCCTGAGTCCAGTCAAACTTTCCGCTGTCAACAATAACACCGCCGACCTGAACAGCATGACCGTCCATGTATTTTGAGGTAGAGTGGATAACTATATCAGCACCCCACTCGATAGGTCTGCAAAGATATGGTGTTGCAAAAGTATTGTCAACAATAAGCGGAACACCGTTCTGGTGAGCACACTCAGCCCACATCTCAATATCAAATACGGTCAGTGCAGGATTTGCGATAGTCTCACCAAATACAGCCTTTGTATTAGGCTTGAAGGCAGCCAGCAGTTCTTCCTTGGTTGCATCAACATCAACGAAGATGCACTCTATTCCCATTCTCTTAAGTGTAACAGCAAAGAGATTTATTGTTCCGCCATATATAGAGGACGAGGAAATAAAGCTGTCGCCTGCCTCACAGATATTGAGGATAGACAGCAGTGAAGCAGCCTGTCCCGAAGATGTACACATAGCAGCGACACCGCCCTCAAGAGCAGCGATCTTTTTCTCAACAGCATCAGTAGTAGGGTTTTCAAATCTTGAATAGATAAGGCTCTTGGTAGGGTCATCGAAAACAGCAGCTACGTCATCGGTCGAGTCATAAACGTATGTCGTGCTCTGAACTATCGGAACGACTCTCGGTTCTCCGTTTTTAGGTGTGTAGCCCTCGTGAAGGCATTTTGTTTCAAATTTCATATAATACAGTCCTTTCGGTTTTATATTTCACTAATGTTTACTCTGCTCATACTGACAGCACTTTCCATTGAAATGCGCACAAGCTCATTGCCGTCAGTGTTCTGTCTGATGAAAGCCATAAGCATTTTGGTGAGTGCGGCACCGAAAACAATATGCAGCTCACCCACCTCGCAATACTGCATTGCAAGTGCAGACATAGGTGCCCAGAGCATTTTAAGATAGCTCTGCATTGTATCTCCTGTCTTGACTCCTCGGACAGTTCCGAAGCTTTCGTTTCCTGCTGCCGTGGACACATACCCCAGTATCTCATTGATGTCAGGCATTTCCGTGGATACTCTGCTGAGCATTGCCCATATAGAATAGCCCTCACCTATCAGGAGCTTATCTGTCAGTTCCCCGAAATAGTAGTGCCTGCCCGATCTGTCAGAGAATATCTCAAACACATCTTCTACAGCCATTTTAGCAGTAATAATATATTTTGATCGTATATCTGCCTGACAAGCATAGCCTGCAAGGCAGCCCATAGCTGATACCGCTGACTGTGGGTGCAGCTGTCCACCGACAGACATTGCACTGACCAGCCTTTGAACAACAGCATCTGAGCCAAGCTTTATCTTGTTGTTATCCATTAAACGTTGATCTCCGCAACATCATCGGAAACACCGTTTGCTTCAATTACAGGCTTTACACAGTTTTCAATGAACTCATCTACCTGCTGAGGGCATCTGCCGATGTAGTTTTCAGGCTGCATTATCTTTTCAAGCTCTTCAAGAGTGATGTTGAACATCGGGTCAGCGGCGATAAGCTCAGCGAGGTTGTTTTCAAGCCCCTCAGCCTTAACATGAGCACCTGCCTCCATCGAAAGAGTTCTTATACGCTCATGCAGTTCCTGACGGCTTGCTCCTCTCTCACAGCAGTCCATAATGATGTTTTCTGTAGCCATGAAGGGCAGCTCAGCCATTACACGCTTGCGGATTATCTTCTCATAAACTACGAGACCGTTAGCAGGGTCAGTAACATTGAGCATTATGTTAAGTATAGCATCAACTCCGAGGAAAGCCTCAGCAACAGCGATACGCTTGTTAGCTGAATCATCGAGAGTTCTCTCAAACCACTGAGTACCTGCTGTAAATGCAGGATTGAGAACATCTACCATGACATATCTTGCCAGTGAGCAGATACGCTCATCTCTCATTGGGTTGCGCTTATATGCCATAGCGGAAGAACCAATCTGAGTTTTCTCAAAAGGCTCTTCGATCTCCTTGAAGCTCTGTAAAAGTCTAATATCATTTCCGAACTTCATAGCAGACTGAGCAATTCCTGCAAGAGCCTGACAAACAGCGAAGTCAACCTTTCTTGAATATGTCTGACCTGAAACAGGAACAACAGCATCAAAGCCCATTTCCTCAGCAATGAGTCTTTCAAGCTCTTTTACCTTATCTGTATCACCGTGGAAAAGCTCCATGAATGAAGCCTGAGTACCTGTTGTACCCTTTGAACCAAGAAGCTTCAGCCTTCCGAGCTGGAAATCAAGATCTTCAAGGTCCATAAGCAGCTCGTTGCACCAAAGAGTAGCTCTCTTTCCGACAGTAGTTAGCTGAGCAGGCTGCAGATGTGTATAAGCAAGGCAGGGAAGTGCCTTATATTTATCAGCGAACTTTGCAAGCTGGTCAATTACCTTAACAAGCTTTCTTTTGACTACCTGCATAGCATCTCTCATAATGATTACGTCCGTATTATCACCAACATAGCAGCTTGTCGCACCAAGGTGAATAATACCCTTTGCATTCGGGCAGGCATCACCATAAGTATGAACGTGAGCCATTACATCATGGCGGAATTTCTTTTCATATTCAGCTGCCTTTTCATAGTCGATATCATCGATATGAGCTTCAAGCTCATCGACCTGCTCCTGAGTAACACCAAGTCCGAGTTTCATTTCAGCTCTTGCAAGAGCTACCCAGAGCCTTCTCCATGTAGTGAATTTCTTGTCAGCAGAGAAAATGAACTGCATTTCCTTGCTTGCATAACGTGTGCAGAAGGGGCTTTCATAACTATTTGTCATAATAAATCTGTCCTTTCAAAGATAAACTGTAAAAATACAAAACTATTATATCACATATCGAACAGTATTTCAAGTAAAAATGCAAAAAAATATCCCCCTGCAAAACAGGGGGATAAAAAGCGTATTACTGCTTGTCCTTATCATCAAAGATATCGCCGCACTGTGGGCAGAACTTCGGAGGATTATGAGGATCCTCGGGAACCCAGCCGCACTTATCGCACCTATAGAGAGGTGCATCTGCAGGCTTAGGCTGACCGCAGTTCTGGCAGAACTTGCCCTGATTTACAGTACCGCAGGTACAGGTCCAGCCTTCAGCTGCGGGAGCTGCAGGAGCAGGAGCCGGCATAGGCTTACCGCAGTTCTGACAGAATTTTCCTGTATTCTGATTGCCGCACTCGCAGGTCCAGGCATTAGGATCCTGAGCAGGAGCCTGAGGTGCCTGCTGCTGAGGAGGCTGCTGATAAGCTCCTCCCATACCGCCCTGAGGTGCATTACCGTTAGGATTGTAGCCGTTCGGGTTGTAGCCCTGAGCTCCACCGGGATTTCCGTAGAAGCCGCTGCTCATCTGCTGAGCATTCTGGTTGAATGAGTTGCCTGCAAAGCCCATTCCCATAAAGCCTGTGAAAGCGCCTGCGGAGTTGCCTGCTGCTGTCTCACGAGCTCTGTTGATCGACATTGCATCCAGAGCGCCAAGTCTGCCGTTACGCATAGCAGCATCTGCCTCCTGGAACTGGCTGATCTTCTTCTTGCTCTCTTCGTCAACATTGAGTTCTACTGAAAGGCTCTTGAGCTGTACACCCTTATCAGTCCACTTATCGGTGAGCTGCTCATTCATTATATCAGCGAGCTCATCAGCATAAGCAATTATCTGATCGTAGGGGATCATTTTCTTTGAAAGCTCAGAGATACATCTGCCGAACTTAGGCTTCATATCAGTCTTGAGCTGGCTCATGAAGGTAGCACCGTCGCCTGAATCGCTTACAAACGGCTGGCTGATGTCATGAATATTGTTCTCATAGAAAGCTACCGGGTCAACTATTTTGAGCTCGAACTCACCGTGTCCCTGAGCGTTCAGAGTGAGGTTCATCTCACCGTCACGGAAAGGCACGTTGCCAAAGCCAATCTTGTTGCCTACCAGAGGTCTGAGGTTGATGTAAACAAGACGCATTGTGTGCTTAGCCATACCGCCTGCTACAAAACGTCCTCCGATATCTTTAAGTGAAGGGATAAAATCCTTCAGACCGCCGCCGAGAAGCGAAGGTGCAGTTGTAGAATCATATCTGTACTGGCCTGCGAGTTCATTATCAGTTGCAACTACAAGGTCATGAACCTTGCCGTCCTCAACGAGCAGAGCTGCCTGATTGATAGCAACATCAAATACAGAGCCGTTTGAGATGTAAGATTCAGTTCCTTTCTTATTGCTTCCTCCTCTTACGTTGCTCACATTAGTTCCGGCAATACACATTGTTGTCTGTCCCATACCGTCACAGCGGAAGTATTCTGTCCATTCATCGGCAAGTTTTCCGCTGACAGCACCGATGGCTGCTTTAATTAAACCCATAGTGATTCTTCCTTTCTTAAATAATTATATAGTCAGATCAATATGATCTAAAGCTATCTTAGTTTCAATATCTTATTGACTTTCCATGTTCTTTCAACAGATATCTCCTGATTAGCAAGTCCTCCTCCGCAGTATTCGCAGAACTTATTCTTGCCTATTGCTCTGATAGGAGCTCCGCAGTAAGGGCATCTGAGACTTGCAAGCTCTCCGTCGCCCTCATCAGTAAGATAATACACATATTTTGCAGAGTAAATGTGCTGCTGGAGCATTTTCTTGGGCGGCTTATATTCAAGAGCCGCCTGATAGGTTATAACTGCTTCAGTATCATGCTTTCTGTAGTCGCTCATTGCGACATTGTGTATCTTTACTCCCTCATACTTGATATTATTAGTATCAAGCATAGCCTCGACTTCAAGCACCAGAGCATCGGTACAGTACTGTCTGAGCCTGTCGGCACCGGTACCTTCGTTCAGGACAGCAAAATATGTAGCTATCGCAGAACGTACTATCTGACCTGCATAGTCGGCATCAAATCCGGGGAAGTCCCTTTTGACCCTTTGTCTCATAAGGCCCTCAGCACCCGAAATGGACAATGGACGGGTAGCAGCATCATCAGTTGCTTTTATAACCTTGTCTATAAGCTCTGAAGTCTTTTTTACACCCTTACCTATCTTTACTGCGGCAAATACACCAACTACCGCACCAATAACTCCAAGGGTTATTTTAATTATAAGTACAGATGTCATTTATAATTAATTACTCCGTTCATTTCAATATACCGCCTATCAGTGCACCCAGCACTCCGCCGCCGACAGCACCGATAAGTGAATATATAGTTAATTTGATTTTATCTATAGGAAGGTTTCCTATAAATTTACCTGTCTGACCGTTCATAGCAAAGAAATAAGGCTTTTCCTCATAGGTTGTATAAAACAGCCATGTAGGAAGCATTGCATACTCGACCTTTTCGATCTTTGTATTCTTATTATATACATTTACATTAACGTGGTCATATTTACAGGTGCTTACAAGTGCATCCTTAGTGGTATTTTCTATTCTTTCCTGAGCTCTGGGATAGCATTTCTCCTTGTCTTCATCATATCTCTCTGCAAGATAGCCCGAAAGATAGCCTGCATTAAATGGTTTCATTTCAGAAAAGTCATAAGGCTCAATCGAATCCATAGCATCGTCTTCTGTCTTTGAAGAGCCGTCAACAGGCACTTTCTCAAATGAGAGAGAGCCGTCTCTCAGGACATCATAGTATTTTTTCTCAGTATACTCATAATTTCCCTGAGTCCATTTCTTTTCATCATAGCACTCACATTTGATGTTTCCATGACAAGTGCCTGAATAAAGCCAGAAAGGAATATACACACCCTGAAGCTTATCAACTACAGAGTTTACATCGAAATTCTTTGGAGTAAGAGGCTTCTTTGCAAATGCAGCAAATGAGCTCATACACTTATCCTTAGGAATCTTGAATGGAATAATGTACTGAGGAGCAAAATCATTAATGATCTGTTCGCCCATTACAACAGAGTTTCCGCAGTATACACATACTGTTGCGGCAGTAGAACGGTCAGTTATAATCTCTGACCCGCAATGCGAGCAGGTATACTTTACAAGGTTATTACCAACAGTTCCGTCATTTGACTGTGTATACTCACCCGCTTCGAGTTCTTCGTGCTTCTGAACGTTTTCCTCAGTAAGAGCATCAGCCTTCTGATTCTCCATAGCAGCAGTAAGCTCTTCAAGCGAGAATTTATCATCACAGTATTCACAATGGAAGCAGTTTTCACTTGCTGTCCAGAAAATCTCAGCGCCGCAGGTAGGGCACTTATATGAAATATTAGCCATAAATACCCTCCTTAATCATTTCTGATTTTTCTCTTATCAGTTGTTGTTCTGACATAATTGTCATACTGACGCATAAGATCAAGGTCTGAGTTTACATACTTATCAGCCTTTGTTGCGTGGTGTTTTGTACGGCTCATACTAACAAGCACTGCACCTGTAATCAATCCGCCAAGCAGTGCTCCTATAACACCGCCGACTGCACCGTTTGAAGAGCCGCTGTCGGCATAAGCCGTTACAGGCTGAAAAAATGTGCTGATGCTGATTGTAGCGAAGCCGAGAGTTCTTAGAATTTTATTATACATAAGAGATAATTCTCCTGAGAAGCAGGAGTTCCTCCTTTCGATAAGATGTGTTCAAATATAAGAAAATATAAGATAATATTACACAAATTAAGATTACCACAAATTCGTCTGTATGTCAAGAACTTTTTATCAAATTGTAACAGAAAAGTCATACATGTAGCTTTTAGTCAGAATTTCAGAACATAGATACAGTGAACCGCATATAAGTATGAGACTGTCGGTCTCGCCCCTGACTAATTCATTAACCGTATCGGATATACTTTTTTCGCATGGTTTAGCATCTGCACCTAGATTACGCAGTGTCTCTGCAAGCTTTACCTTGTTTTCTGCACGTTCGGAGAAACCGTCACAGGTGTAAAAACAGTCAACAACATCTATAAGATTTTTAAGTGCGCTTTCAATGTTTTTATCTCTGCACATTCCGATAACAGCTTTACAGGGGCTTTTTCCGCAGGCACGGATAGTTGAAGCCAGTGCTGACATTCCATCAGGGTTATGAGCGCCGTCAAGAATAACAAGGGGCTGTTTTGACAAAACCTGAACTCTTGCAGGAACGCAAGCTTTTTCAAGCCCGTTTCTGATATTCTCATCAGTCAGTCCTAATCTGTCTTTTATAGTATAGGAGGCTTCAATTACTGCGCAGGCATTTCTTATCATATGCTCGCCCTGCATTGATATGCGGTACTTATTCGCCTTATAAATAAACTCACTACCGCTTATATCCTTTTTCAGGACAGAGCTGACGTTGCTCGGAATAATAAGCTTTGTATTCTTTTGTTCAGCAGTATACGCAAATATTTTTTCAACTGTTTCTTCATTACCCGAACTCAGTATACATGGTGAGCCTTCTTTAATAATTCCGGCTTTCTGAGAGGCAATAGATTCCAATGTGTCTCCGAGTATTTGGGTATGATCATAAGAGACAGAGCCTATCACACAGGCAAGCGGTGCTTTAATTATATTAGTGCAGTCGAGCAGTCCGCCTATTCCTGCTTCCAGAATTACAACATCACATTTCTTTTCAAGATAATGCAGAAATGCTATCGCCATTGTTATCTCAAACTGAGAATACTCACCTTTGTATTCTGTTTTTTCTGCTGCGTTTCTTACTATATCCGCATACTTTGCAAGTTCAATGTCTGAAATATCAGCGTTATTAATCTTTATTCTGTCATTGAATCTGAAAATAAAAGGCGATGTAAACAAACCTGTTTTCAGACCCGCATCTATACAAATCTCATTAAGCATCTGAGCGATTGAGCCTTTTCCGTTAGTGCCGGCAATATGGATAAAACACAGCTTATCCTGTGGGTTGCCAAGCATATTAAGCAATGACGCAATTCTTCTAAGATCATTAACAGGCTTTCCCGAGTGGGATAATGAATCAATATAGCTGTGAACATTTTTTTCGGTCATTATTAAAGCTCCTTTATCATAGCTTCAAGTTCCTTTGCTTTATCAATACTTATGCCTGCGCATTTTGCAAGCTCCTCAACAGTTGCTTTTTTGAGGCTGTCTTTAGTTTTGAATTCAGTGATAAGCTTTTGTGCTTTTTTCTCTCCGATGCCTTTGATTTTTGTCAGCTGAAGCCCGAATGAGCTTTTTTTATGCTTTTTAGCCTGATATGTTATCGCAACTCTGTGTACTTCGTCCTGAATTGAAGTGACCAGGTTAAAAGCTGCTCTTGCTTTAGTAAGTGATATTTCTCCGCCGCCTGTTGCTACTGCTCTGGTTCTGTGCTTGGAATCCTTTACCAATCCGAACAGTGGACAGTCTATACCCATTCTTTTGAGCACAGGTGCAACTGCATTAACGTGACCGTTTCCGCCGTCAAGGAGGATAAGGTCAGGCAGGGTAGCAAAGCCCTCATCTGTTTTCTCAAAATAGTTTTTGAAGCGTCTTTCGAGTACTTCGGCCATGCAGGCGTAGTCATCTTGCTCCTCAACAGTTTTAATTGAAAAGCGCTTATAGTTCTTTTTCGAGGGTCTTCCGTTTTCAAAAACAACCATTCCCGCAACCATATCAGATGAAGCGAGATTTGAAATATCGTAGCACTCAATATAGTTAGGTGTTTTGGCAAGACCTAATGCTTTTGCGAGCTCTTCAAGAGCAATTATTTCACGGCTGGTTCTTCCGACCTTTATGGACAGATATTCAGCCGCATTGCTTTTTGCAAGAGCAGTCAGCTTCAGAAGCTGACCTCTCTGAGGAACAGCAAATCTCACATTATGCTGAGCTTTTTCGGTTAGGTATCGGGATACCAGTTCGCTTTCGGCAAAGTTTGTTTCAAGAAGTATATCTCTTGGTATTTCGTCTTTTGATGAGTAATACTGTATCAGAAAATCCGAATACATTCTGTCCTGATCATCAGTATCTCCAAGAAAAAATGATGCCTTATCAAAAAGTCTACCGCCCCTGTACATAATAACACTTGCACAGGCAGTTTCTCCGTTATGGGCTATAGCAACTATATCACAGTTTTTGATATGCTCATCAATTATTTTCTGGCTTTCCGATGCTTTTGTTATCGCAGAAATACTGTCTCTGAGCTTTGCGGCAAGCTCGAAGTTCATTTCTTCCGAAGCCTTGTACATTTCTTCGGTCATGCGCTCTACTGACTGTTCAGATCCGTTTTTAATATAGTCAATTGCCTGCGAAACTATATCGTTATATTCTTTTTCGGATATTTTTCCTGTGCAAACGCCCATACACTGTTTAATATGGAAGTTCAGGCAAGGACGCTGTTTTCTGAAATCATTCGGGAATTTCCTGTTGCAGGTAGGGAGCATAAAAACTTTGTTGGCTTCCTCAACAGCCTGTTTAACAGCATAAGAGCTTGTGTACGGACCGATATAGCGGGAATCGTCATCTTCCTTCTGAAGTACAGCCTGCAATCTGGGATACAGATCATTAGTTACTCTTATATAGCTGTATCCCTTGTCATCTTTCAGAAGAATATTATATTTAGGAGTATATTGTTTAATAAGGGAGCATTCAAGAACCAGAGCTTCAAACTCAGAATCTGTGACTATAAAATCATAGTCATATACATTTGAAACCATTTTCCATACCTTAGGCAGATGATCCTGCCATGGCCGAAAATATGAGGATACTCGGTTTTTAAGGTTTTTGGCTTTTCCGATATATATGATTTTAAGCTCTTTGTTCTTCATTATATAGCAGCCCGGCTTTGTTGTAAGTTTTGAGGTTTTATCTCGAAGATAGGGAAGCCGATCATTTTCTTTTTCAGTTATTATCATTTTTTCTCCTTTTGGGGCTTGGGTATTGACATACTTGGATTTTAGTGATATACTTTATTACATAAAAGTATAAAAGTATACGAAAGGATATGTTATAATGAAAATAGGTATTATAGGGCTTGGCCTTATTGGCGGCTCAATTGCTAAAAGCATAAAAAAGAATACCTCGTACTCCTGCTTTGGATATGATATTGACAGAGCCGCTGTTGCAGGTGCTCTGGCTCAGGAAGCAATTGATGCTGAGCTTACCAAAGAGGATATTAGATCCTGCGATGTTATCATAGTGTGTCTGCATCCTCAGCAAACTATAGATTATATCTGTGATAATATAAGCCTGTTCGGAAAGGATACTATAGTTATAGATACCTGCGGTGTAAAGCGTGCTATAGTGGACAAGGTCGATTCGCTTTGCAATGAAAACGGTGTTGCTTTTGTAGGCTGTCACCCGATGGCAGGCAGAGAGTTTTCAGGCTTTGCATACTCTGTTGACAATCTTTTTGAGAGAGCAAGCTTTATTATGACTCCAACTGAACTTACTCCTATGGGGGCAGTTTCAAAAATATCTTCTCTCGCTAAAGAGATCGGCTTTGCAAGGATAGTTATTTCAAATCCTGATGAGCATGACCGTGTTATTGCATTTACGTCACAGCTTGCGCACGTTGTATCGAGCTCTTATGTTAAAAGTCCGAGCCTTTTAAAGCAAAGCGGTTTTTCAGCGGGTTCATTCAAGGATCTTACCAGAGTTGCCAAGCTTAATGAAGATATGTGGACAACATTATTTCTTATGAATGATAAGCCTCTTGTAGATGAAATAGACCACATTATAGAAAGGCTTACCGAATACAGAAATGCGATATCTTCGGGAGATGCAGATACGCTCAGAAGCCTTCTTAAAGACGGCAGAGAGCTAAAGGAGCTTTCAAACAACACAATCTGATATGAGTAAGGGCGGAAATATCCGCCCTTTTTTATTTTGTAAGCTCAATTATAGCATTCGCATAAAGGTTAAGATTGTATTTGAAGGTAGACATAGAGATATGCTCATCAGGACCGTGCATATTGTTGTTCTCGTCAGGGAATTCTGCACCAAAGGCAACTCCGCCTTTAGTATTATGAACGTAGGTTATACCGCCCTCGCTGATACATTCGCCTTTTTGACCGGTTACATCTTCGTATACTCTGAGAAGTGTCTGAATGAAATCCGAATTTTCATCAACGTAATGGCTTTCCATTCCTTCGCAGTCTGTAACTTTCATTCCTGCATTTTCAAGTGCTGATTTTATAATAGCAGAAATCTCAGCATACTTTTTGTCAACAGGGAAGCGTATATCAAGCCCTCCGCTTAGTTTTCCGTTTTCAATATTCAGAAGTGTAAGCGCCATAGTCATATCGCCTGAGACTTTGTCAGAGAATCCAAGTCCTGCCGATTTTCCATTATATTCGCCGTGAGGGAAAACCTCAGAGAGCGCTTTCAGTTCAGCATATCCACACTTTACAAGTGCCGACAAAAGTGCAGTCGCAGTATTTATACCTCTTTCAGGTCTTGACCCATGTGAAGAACGGCCCCTGATTATATGCTCCCGATTATCGGATTCAAAGCAAAGTTCAGGTTCAGTTTCTTTTAAGACAGAGTTTATTTTTTCAGTATTATCATCAACAGAAATAACTGCTTTCCCGGGGACAGCGTTAATAACAGTTCCGCATCTGACAGAAAGCTTTGTGTCGGAGAGTTTTCCTTCAAATTTCAGATGTACCATTCCTTTTTCGCAGTTGAGCACAGGGAATGAGCCATCTGGAGTGAATATCATTTCAGGGAATCCGACTTTCTTTTCATAGTAGTCTATATCATTGCAGCCGATTTCCTCTCCGCCTCCAAATATAACTCTGAAGTTCTTTCTTATTGGGATATTAAGCTCTTTTATAGCTTTTACAGCCCACAGTACTGCAACGCTTGGACCTTTATCATCAATTGTACCTCTGCCGTAAAGAGTGTCATTTCTGCACTCCAGCTTGAATGGCTCACTTCTCCAGCCCTCACCTGCAGGAACAACATCAAGATGAGAAAGAACAGCCAGCTCAGGCTCTTTATCATTATAGAAATCACCATGCACAGCATAGTTATCAATATTCTGTGTAAACATACTTAATTGCTTGAGTTTATTAATGCCCCATTCAAGGGCATTTTTTGAGCCTTCACCAAATGGCTTGATTTTACTGCTTTCATCAGCAACACTTTCAATAGATATAATCTCAGCTAAATCAGCGAGTATTTCATCCATATGCTCATCAAAGTAAGCACTTAATTGATCTTTGTACATTATTTCACCTTTTCTTTAATGTTATCAGCATAATCTCAGCAGGGTTATTAATCCTGAATTTTCCAAGTCCGACAGTAACTGCAAGCGAGGAAGTGCCGTTATCAGTATCTAGTTCATAGATACCCTTAGTATATTTAGGGAAAAATTTTCTTTCGGGAGAGAAGATACCTCCGATGAACGGAAGCCTCACAGCACCGCCGTGACAATGTCCTGAAAATATTCCGTCTGCGCCCCAATTTGCATATACATCAAATGGCAGAGGGTTATGCGAAATCAGCAGATTGCATACAGTATTGTCAGGTCTGCCTAACAGCTTAGTAAGCGTCTCGGTATCAAGCTGAGGCAGATCGTTATGCGAGAAGTCCTCATTCCTGTAGTATCTCTGAGGAAGCTGAGAGCCGTAAAGCGTTATTGCCTGACCGTCTGCAAGAAGGTAACAGTGCTCATTTCTGAGTACTGTGATACCAAGCTGTTTAAGCCTGAAGCAAAGTGATTCACATAGATCTATATTATCAACCTCATGATTACCGAGCACATAATATGTAGGTGCTATTGTTCTCAGCCTTTTCATAAGTGCAACCTTAGGTGCCATATCTGTTTCGTCTCTGCTGTACAGATCCCCTGCAAAAAAGATGTAATCGGGCTCTGCGGCTATGCAGGAGTTTATAAGATTATCAAACTTGTCACCGTAACGTTTTTTGTGAAGGTCTGCTATAAGAAGTATTTTCTTTTCGTCAAAGCTGTCAGGAAGCTTGCTGACTTTCATTGAGTATTTGTTCACCCGAAGCTGACGATTGGATATCAGCATATAGCCTGCAGTAAAGCATATTCCGACAGCAGCAAGAAGCTTATATCTGATTTTCACCAAATCACACTTTCTTTCCCAGATATTTGTTAAGGCTTTCCATTGCCCATTTTGCATGGTTATAGCCATAGTTAAAGAGCCTGTCAAGCTTTTCGGGGTTATTTTCCAGCCGCCCAACTCCGAATGTAGTTTTAGGCGTGAACACAAATGCTTTACCGCTTTGTTTGAGCTCTTCTATTTCACGAATACATTCATTGTATCTGTCGGCTCTTGAGAGCATAGCCTGTGAAAAATCAGGATATTTTTTATAAAAATCCGCCGAGAGTTTTGTTGCGGTTTCAGTTTCCTTTATATATCCCTTTGGCCTTGTAAGAACAATAATTAATTTATCACAGCCCTCATTAATAGCCTGTTTATATGGTATTGAGTCTGATATTCCGCCGTCAAGATAGTTCTTACCGTTTATCCTGATCATAGGGAACAGCATCGGGAGGGCACAGGTAGCTCTCAGAAGCTGCCAGCTTTTGTCATCTCTCGGTACATCGAGGTATTCAGCTTTGCCTGTTTCGACATTTGTAACTACGGCTGCAAATCTGCCTTTATAATCTTTATATGCATTATAATCGAAAGGAAGAACTGAGTTCGGAACTTCGTCAAAAGCATAGTCCAGATTATAGTAGCTTTTATTTGACGGCCTTAGCAAATGATGAAAACCCATATACTTTTTTGTCGGCATTATATCTCTTGCCAGTTTGTAGTTTCTGCCTATCTGTCCCGAAACATAAGATGCTCCGAAAGCAGCCCCCGCAGAAACACCGATAACATAATCAGCCTTAATCCCTTCCTCCAGCAGAGCGTCAAGCACACCGCAGGAATATACAGTTCTGCTTGCACCGCCTTCTAAAACCAAACCTATCATAAAAATCATACCCCCATAAACAGGGGGTATGCACTCCTTTCAGATTAAACTTTGGACGACTCGCTTTCTGATTCTGCAGCTGAGCTGTCCTCATTAAGATCAGTTGTGACATACTTCCTGCCCTCGGAATCAAGCTTGGATTTAAGCTCGTCCATAGCATTAGCTGTAGCATTGTCATTATAGATCCTCACTATATAGTTATCCTTGAGCCCCTTAACTCTCGAAGCAATAGTATCAAGATCAATAACGGCATTATCAACCGTATATATGCTTCCTGAAACCTTTACATCGAAATATTCCGGATCCTCTTCTGATGACTCATCGGCTGCTGCCGTACTAGATGAAGGAGTAGTCTCTTCATTTCCGCTGCCGTCACCGCCGGCACCCTTTCCGCCGCCCAGTCCAAGTCCAAGCCACTGGAGTATAGCAAGGAGCGCAGCTA
>OCVV011300170.1_pt1 | contig 35960 bp, 27 predicted proteins | sample 1539721 | NCBI WGS metagenome assembly OCVV01 (sample SAMN02144230, study PRJEB22623) | gut metagenome | biome: sheep rumen | host: Ovis aries | place: New Zealand | reverse complement strand
GGGTGCATGACCTGTGCACCCTGTTTGCACCCGGGTGCAGAATCCTCTTAGATATACTGCTTCAGCCAATCCGGCATGTTGGGATCGTCCGTTTCCCAGGATGCTTCCAGGGTTTCATCAGTCTCCCAATTGTTTTCATCACCATCGAAGAATTTCTGCCGATGGCACTTGTACTTATACACAGTGTTGCCTTCCAGCCGATACTCGTTCCAGTAGTAATTCTGCTTTCCGTGGCCTTTCCATTCATTCGTCTGATAAATGACCATTGGGTTATATACCTCCATTTTTTCTTTTTTCAAACCATCAGTGTGGCACGTTTTTGAGCTTTGGACAGTTGGCGAATGCATTCTTGCCGATCTTGGTAGAACGCCCCCACATAATCACGTTCTCCAGGCTGGAACAGCCTTCAAAAGCATAATCGCCGATGTACTCTGTTCCGCTGGAGATGCTGACCTCTTCCAGACTGGAACATCCTTGGAATGCATAATTCCCGATGTTCGTGTCACCCCAAAGAATGAGTGTATCCATGTCCGAGCAGCCCTGGAAGGCGGACTCTTCAATCACCTCACAGCTGCTGGGAATGCTTACATCATCCAAGCTGGAACAATTTTTAAATGCATTCCTCTCAATGCGCGAAATATCGCCCCAGATAATTACGTTACTCATGCTGGTGCAGTTTTCAAAGGCGGACTCACCGATATATGTCACGCTGCTGGACAAGCTGATGTCCGTCAGCTTGGAACAATCCTTGAACGTGTTCTTTTCAATACTGGTCGGATCGCCCCACATGATAACCGTTTTCAGGCTGGAACAGCCCTCGAAAGCTGATTCACCGATGAAGGTCGTTTCACCGGGAATGCTGATATCTTTCAGCCCAGTACAACCTTTGAATGCGGATGCCCCAATGTACTCGATATCTGCCCAGTTGAGTAAGCTTTTCAGAGTGGCGCAGTTTTCAAAAGCACCGTCGGCGATACGGGTTACATCTCTGCCATCAATCTCAGAAGGGATGGTTATGGAGCTTTGCGCTTTGGTATATCCAACGATCTCGATTTTTCCATCGCTGGTGTACCGGTACTTTACGTCCCGATAGCTCATCACAGTACCGTCCGCGACAACTGGGGCGACAGTAGGTGCTGTTGGAGCCGTCGTCTCTGTGGCTACTCTGGTATCTTCTTCATCCGTCTCTGGTGTTGACGCAGCTGTTTCCGGATAGATGATATCGAGCTTATGCACGTAGAGCGTAATGCTCTGATAGGTCTGATTATCGATCAGGTTGGAATATTCATTCCCTTTGCTGTCCTTCCGGTATGTCAGCTTCATCTCGGAATTCGGAGCAACATCCTGTGCTGTAACCACATACTGTTTCAGCAGATCCTTGTTTTCCGGATCAAGATAGGCACCGTCATCTGCAACGAAGTTGAATTTGATACTGGTCGCGCCATACTCATCACTGCGATCCCCTCCAAGCGAAGTATAGCCAAAGGAGAGAACGTTTTTACCCACATAGTTCCGGATGTAGCACGTATATTTATCCGGAGCGGGATTGATAGGGATCAGCTCAAAGGCAATTGGATCTCCGGCCAGTGTTCCGTCAATGCGCCGCACGGTCAGGTCGATCAGCCTCTGGCTTTGGAAATCGATCAGGTTGCTGTACTCATTTCCTTTGCTGTCTGTGCGGAAAATATACTTCATCTCCGTGTTGGGAGCCAGGTTCTGCCCGGTGACGATGTATTGCTGAAGCAGAGATTCGTCTTCGATATCAATATACATGCCATCTTCCGTGACGAAGATAAACTCCAGATAACCTGCGCCGTACTTCTCCAGACGATCACCACCGAGAGAAGTATAGCCAAATCCGGCTGCATTCCGTCCAACATAATCCTGAACATACCAGGTGTACTTATCCGGAGATGGATTTACAGCTACGGGAACATGGACAGTCTGACGGCTACTGCGCTCGGCAGTCGCCTCCCGGATCAATTCGTCGAGTTCCGCGTCTGTCAGCGCAGCATAATCAATGTCCAGCGCCAGTGCAGATGCAAAACAGGAAACAGCCAGCAGACATGCAAGCAGTGCAGCAATGATTTTCTTCATGGGGCTCCTCCTTTTCAGTCAATCTTCATGGTGCGCCAGAAACGAACGTCCGCAGTCCTGCCACATTCACTGCAATCAAGAGCATCATAGAAACCACCGGTTTCCAGACGTTCGTAGTCTGCCGGGTAAACCGAAGACCTGACCGTCGATTTTCTCATGCAGTAAGGACAAAGATACGTGTACTCCAGAATGGCCTGGCTCTCATTCTGGGATATGACCTGGTAGGTCATTCCGGGCATCTGCTTGTTCTTCGGCATACGCCCTCCTCCAATCTGAGCGCTTTCTCCTACGCCCGGAATAAGAATAGCAGGCACAAAACCAAATCTGGATTTACTGGTGCACCAGGAACTAAAAAGACGGCGCTGCCCTGTAGCGTCGTCCTGCGAGTTCATCGCCCGTGATATGTGATCACAATCGGCACATCCGGCATATATATTTTTCCACCGGATGTAATGGCTTTTCCGTTAATTGTGATCTTGTCGATCTTATCGCTGCTGACCAATGCAGTGAACATATTCAGGTCATGGAGATTCACACAGGTCACATTTGTAAAACCCGCTGACCGCAGGGTATCTTCCACCGGGAAATACTTCTTATCCGAAAACGGAGCCAGCTCGCCGGGGAACCTGATGCCACCCTGCTTTTCAATGATTTTCTCGTTTTCTTTTTCCGGCAGCCATTTAAAGATCAGGTAAGCACCACCGCCAATGATCGGCCCGCCAATATAGAACAACATCAGAAAGCCGCTGGTGAAGCCGTCTGAAGATCCTGCTATCTTCGAAATGATGATGATCAGAAGAATGACCGAGATGATCAGCCAGAGCGTTGTCAGGACTTTCCGCAGATTCCTTCCGTGGATCTCCCGCTGCTCCTGAAGCTCCAATTCTTTCAGCTTAATCAGTCGCTCCGTTTCAGCCTTCTGGATACCAGCCTCATCCACCTGTCGGAAAACATACTCGTTCTCGTTGCTGATCAGCACTTTGGCACCACAATAAGTGCAGAATGCCTGCGTTCTGTTTTCCTCTATGGAAAGCGTCTGACCGCAATCCGGGCACTTCACGGAAATCAACATATACGCCAAGCTTATCATCCTCCAATAGTGCTTTCATATCTGCATTAAAAAATCAAATCGAACAAGCCACTGATGATCCACCAGATGCCTTCAAAAATGAACTTCACGATTGTCCAAACAATATTGAAAATGAAGCTTATAGCTCCACCAAGAAAAGACCAGAAGCCGTCTCCAAAGATCAATCCCAAGATAACCAACGGCAACGCAATAATGACCAGTGCACCTATTCCCAATATAGAAGCACATCCTGTGCAGCCGTCTCCGCTATAACCTCCGCTTCCTCCACTGCTATATGAATAGCCACGTTTTTCCGATTTTGTTCGGTAATGAACCGTTCGACCACAGCATGGACAAGTTGCGGTGCGCGAATACTCGTCCTTAATCATGGTTGTATGGCATTTCCAGCACTTCACGAGAAGTTCTCCTTTTCGGCCTTTTCTCTAATGTCTTCTGGGCAAAGAGGCAGTTTCCACTCGTAGGGAGAATCTGCTACACGTTTCTCTGCTTCTGCAAAAGCTTTCACGCTCTCGATATATTTACCGTCCATCGCATAAATCCTTCCAAGAAAGAGATAGGCATCAAAGATGGTTTCCCGATATCGGAGTGCTTCCAGATGATTTCCGCATATGTTAATGGCTTCTATCACCGTAGCTGCCGCCCGGTCAAGCTGTCCCATTTCCATTCGGAAGGGCGCAACTTCTTCAATCAGGTGTTCCGCAACCGAAAGATCGGAATCCGGCGACGCGTATGCGATTGCGTCTGCAGCATCCATCATAGCCTGTGCTGCGTCCGCTTCACCTTCCATGGCAAAGAACATGGCTGCATTGCACGAAAACTGATATCGCTCATAATCCAGAGGTTCCGTGAACTTGGACACAATTGGCTCCGCTTCCAGGATCAGTTTTTTTACCTGATCCTGACATATTCCCTCGCTCATCAGCGTTCTGGCCTTGTTCATCAAGCAAGCTGCTAGCTGTTTTTTTGCTTCCGGATGTGTCGAGACACGGGCGGCAGCGATTGCTTTATCCTCATGGCTCAGGATATTCTTCAAATCACGATTCGCGTTGTGAAGGATGACCCCCATAGCCCTGTGATACGCGGACAGATAATAAGCACTGGGATGCTTTCTCAGAAATCGCTTCATATCCTTCAGAATTTCGATGGCGTCATCCGGCATGTATAGACGCGCTCGATAATAGGCTGCCGTTTCATACAGGCGCAAAATGCTGCTGTCATCCAGATACTTTGGGTCTTCAAGCAATTCCAGCATGCGGAAAAGAGTGGGTGTATCCTGATCCACCGGCGCGTCCATCAGCAGGCGAAACAGCAAATGCTGGGATGCTTCCGTTGTCCTGTCGGCATTGTCAACCATTTGCTGGGCAATCGAAAGCAAGCGATAGAGGCTGTCATAATCTTCTGGGAACTGTCTGCTGCCGTCATGCCTTGTTCCCGCTGGACGGATGCGCTCATAGAGGTTGCGCATCATCTTTTCAGCGGAAGCTTCCATTTCTTCCGTCCACAGCCAGGTGCGGATATATTCCCGCATCATTGGATGAAGATACAAATTTCGGTTTTCTCTCTTGATCCAGCCGGATGTTTCCAGTTCGTTGACGACATCCAGCGAATCCATTTCGGCCAGGCTCTTGAAAAGCTCCGCATCAATGCCCGGTGCATAAAACAGTGAAAGCAGTTTCATGCAAACCCTGTCCTGCTCGGAAAATCGATCGATTTCTACCAGTCGATCCAGGATTTTTAGGAGAGTTCCGTGCCATGCGGACTGGTCATGGACGTATTCGATTTTTTCTTCAGGTAAATCCGTGAGACCTATTCCGGCCACCATAGCCTCTGCGGCTTGAATGTCCAGATAGCTTTTGGAAATCTGCCTGGCGATCAGCTCTGTCAATAGCGTGTGTCCGTTGATGCAGGAGATGATTGTCCGGAATGCATCCTGATCCTGTTCCTCTTCCAGGTCACAGTGGGAATAATACCGGAAGAGAAGCGCAAGTGCATCTTCGTCTAATTCTTCCACCTGCATGGCGGGGAACATTCCCTCAGGCATCCGCTCCCGAGAAATCAGCAGGATTGTCCAGCCAATCGGACGGAACGGATCCAGCTGCTCCAGATGTTCCAATTCAAAATTGTCAATCACAAGCAGGATACGCCGCTCAACTGCGATGGAAGATAACGCTTGAATTTTTCGCTGCAAGTATTCTTCTGTGCTTTCTTCTTTGAGCCTGTGGACTGTGTTGATCTGTACCAGCGTGTCATCCGTGATCGTCTTGGCAAGATCTCTCTGATCATATAGCCATATAACGGCATCCCAGTCGGCAGAATGGTCAGCGATATACTTGCGAACCAACGTGCTCTTCCCGATGCCGCCCATGCCATATAGGCTTGCGATGCCATGGCCTGTCTGCTCCAAAAGGTCAGATAGCGATTTTATTTCCTTCTGCCGTCCATAGAAGGCAATGTTTCCCTTTACAGGGGTTGAATACACCCACGGTTTCGTATCGTCTGACAGAATAAGAATGTCGCCCAGCTGCGCAATCGCTTCGTCAGCGTCCTGATAGCGATCCGCATAGTAGCTGGCCAGTGTTTTATGAAAGAAATGCGTCAGCGCCCGGAACAATCTGTCCTGATAATGACCACCGGCATATGTCATGTCTGAAAAGTCATATGCGGCGTCCGGCTCACAATCGAAGGCCGATGGAGTTTTATGCCACAGAGCATAGAACAGCACCGCGCCAAGGCTGTACATGTCCGAATGCTTTCCTAATTGACGGAGTTTTCCTGTTTGCTGCTCCAGGGAAGCATATCCTCTGGTGTAGGAAGTGCGAAGCCTACTGGGATCGTTTGTCCGAATCGCATTCTGCAGATCTTCCATGGATATCATGGAGTCAAAATCAAAAAGTTGAACAAGATCAAGACTGCCTTCCAGCGTCAGAATATTGTCCGGCTTCAAATCAAGATATAAATAATCGGCATCATGGATACGCTTAAGCACACGAGCTGCGCTGCGAATCAGTGCTACACAATCATGAAGTGTTTCGCCCTGAAAGTCCATGAAGGTTTTCCCGTTCATGTAGACTGAAACAATATAAATGGTTCCGTTTGCATCATAGATATCGGAAGTATTGGCTACAGTATTTGTTAATTCGCTGATCATAAACAGATCATGGTTTTTTTGATAAGCTGCAATCAGTCGTGCCTTTGCTTCTATAAAAGCCTGCGCGTCTCGGCCTTCCGGTTGCAATTCACCGCTTTTATCTCTGGTAATACGCATGCCATAGGGGTAACATTCTTTAATCCTGACCAGCTTGTAGTTGCCCAGATTATCCGTATAAGAAGCATCGTACACAATACACAAGCCTCCGCGGCCAACCTCCCTGCTGATCGTATAGGGAACATAACCTGTCACGCTCGAAAGCTTCAGCACAGCGCCTGGGGCAAGCGCGATTCTTCCGTCCATAAGTCTCCCTCCTTACTTTGGTTCGTCTTGATCATACCCCAGGCGTCTTCTGGTCTGGATTTACTGGTGCTGCTCCAGCGTATCGGTCAGTAATTCATTCCAGATATACCGGAAAGTGCGCAGCGGCTCACTGTCTTTGATGGCATAGAAGAAGATCCAGTCATAAGGATTGCCCACATACAGTTCCGGGTAGCCACAATCGATCAGATACCGGTTCATCTCGGTGATGCAGCGGTCGGCATCGTTGGGCAGTGCCTCATAATTACCATTGGCAAGAGCTCTTTTAGCCCAATATGTATAGAAAGTCAGAAGGACAAGCCATTTCCGAACACGCTCATAGGAAACGTGCTCGCCCCGTAAAATCAAATCGATTCCCTGCCTGTCAGGAAACGAGTCCTGTGCATCATCATGAAGCTTTTCCAGAATCGGCTTAATGGAACGGTCAGTTCCGAGTTTCTTGACCGCTTTCTTATCCAGCTGAAGGATGGCAAGATAGGCATCATACGGTTTTGCTCCGCTGCTGTTTGTGCGGAAGGTACTCTTTTTTCCCATAGCGTCATCATCCAATAGGGAGGAGAGCTTTTGATGCTCCTGAATTAGCAGCCCATCCGGTCCGGCAGCCTGCCGCCAGAGACGCCTGATAGTTTCATATGCTGTCACGTTCCCATAAGGAACAAACTTGTCGATATTCTCATTCAGCCAATCGATAAAATCTTCCTTGGTTTCCAGATCATTCAGTTCCGCGATGATGGAGCCTGTATAGACCACCTCGCCGTCTCCAGCGTTCTTTCCCGCCAGGGGTGCCTGGCTCTGGATATCCAGCGCATCGGCCCATGTCAGTCTATTGTTCAGGCAGAAGTAATAGATAGCCTCTTGCACTAGGTGGCAATTGAAACTACGCTCTTTAGTGTAGATTCGACGAAAGAACTCATCTGTTTCTCCACCGTCAAGGCCGAAAGCAAAACAGATCTGGAAAACGGTGTCCCGTTTTACTGGCTGACCCGCAAACCACTCCCGGACTTCACGCGGCGCATCCATGTTGGCTTTAGCAAAAGCGGCCCGGACAAACGCGGCCTTAGCGTTTGCATCTTCTATATCGCCAGCAAATCCATGCTCCTTCAAAAACTCATCCATTGCTTTGGAGAAAGGCCGAAAGAGCTGCACGACTTCGAGCAGCTCTTCGATGAAATTGTCATCTTCCCAGGAGATAGTGTCCAAGGGCTTCTGAAGTAAGCTGGTATATGCTGGCATGGCGTAACTCCTTATTCCTGTGATTCTTGAGGGAACAAGTACATTGATAATGAATCAGCAATCAACTCTTCAGAATCATTCGGACCATAACTGAAGACAGCACCGTCTGCCTTTTGAATGACAAGAAAGTGATCAAAAAGCATTTCTTCAATTACGTAAGCATCATTCGGAAAACTCTTATAGAAGCTCCGTGCACGTTGAGTCACAGCGATAACGCTTAACCTCTCACTGGAGCAAATACCAGTCAACTCTTTTCCACAGAATGTTGCTACTCCAAAGGTGCTCAGGTACTCTTTATAATCTTCTGCAAATTTCAACTGCAGTTCTTTCTCGGCGTCTGCGATCTGCTCCTTGGTGGCTGCTCCAAGAGACACGAAGTCTTCTGCTTCTTGAATCATCTTGATCATTTCAAGCATCTTTACTTTCCTCCCGATAAGATTTTTGCCATTGTTTTCCAAAATTCCGGTTTTCTTACTTCATTGAATGCCTTTCTGTCTATTTCGGATTTTTCCACATATCCATGCAAAACCGCTGCATCATGCTCTTTAGAGGTCAATATTGCAAGCGACCCGTTATTCTTCTGACCGATATGGTGAAGTTCAAAAGGTTTCCCTGTGGAATCCAATGGGGCTTTCCCATTGAACATTCTCTCCAGGTTTGATCTGCCAAATTCATCAACCCTGCTCAAATCAATATCTGACCTTACCAGAGCAAGTTGTCCGTTAATCATTCGCGATTGCAGTCCTGCATTTTTGAATACCAGATACTCGTCATATGAATGGAACTGCTTGATGATGTTCAGAGGGTAACCGGTTTCTTTCTGAATCATAGCAGCTTGATTCATGGTAAGACCATTCTCGACAGTTTTACCAAGCCGAGTTGCTCTAAAAAGTCCCCATGTTTCGGAAGCTGCACCAGTGATGGCTCCTGATATTGCACCCCATTTATATCCTTCACTTGCGCCTAATGCACCAGCCTTTAAAGCCTCGCTCAAATCTCCAGTTTCATAGCCTTTTACAACTGCTGCCGAAACACCACTGATAAGAGTCCCAGACAGTGCGCATGTTGCCGCTGTTTTTGCAGCAACTGCGAATATCATGCTAACGGCTGGAGCGGTGCCAAGTCCACCAGTTACAGCGGATACTGTCACGCATACCAGTATAACACCAGTGCCGACGGCCACATTTTTCAACAATTGCTCGTATGTTGTATCTTTAACAACTTGAAGCGGCTCGACGGTGGTCTGTCCATTATCGTCAACAGTAAATACATATCTTGTCCCTTGGAAGTATTCATCCAGACCAGCGAGAGAGTAGCCGAAGAACACATTTTTTTGCGAATTATAGGCCAGTTCGGTCAAATACTCTTGAGAGACATAAACAGCAGAAACGTCTTCGATAAAATACTCATCCGAATTCAAATCAGTTACGAGCTGGCTATAAACCGTATCTTCAATATACGGGAGAAGGTTTTCATCGGACATACCGGTGAATTTGATGTCTTGTTCCCAATTGATCTCGGTAGGAGAAGCAACAGAACTCTCAGTAATACCAGGAATTGAAAATGATAACAGGGAGAGGCAGAGAATAACAGAAAGTATTCGTTTCACTTCTTTTCCTCCTTACTGCTACGCTTCTTAGAAAAACCAATCACAGCTATAACAAGTGCTACAACCACAGCACAGACTATAGCGATCACAACGGCTGAACTTTGTGCTCCGGATGATTGAACCACTGATTTATTACCTGCGCTAATCGGCTCAGTCAACGGTACTTCAGTTGGTTCAGCCGTAGCAGTTGGCTCATTGGGGCTCGGCATGGAAATAGAACCATCTTCATATATTGTTGCACCTTGCTCGACCATTCGCTGTATTTCCGGAATCGAATAGTTGGAGTTGGCGTATGCCGCCAAAATCCGGTTTGTACCTACATAAATCTTCTTCGTTGTTTCTATCCCTGTATACTGATTCTTTGCTGTAATAGTGTAGATACCTTCATCTGTGTAACGATCCCCATCTTTTGCTGTTGTATTGAATCTTGTATCCTCAGTCAGGCCATCTGCGCCTTCCATCCATACTTCTTTTTTGATGTACAGGTTTAGATATCGCGACTTCGCCAGATCGAGGCTGAATCCGTTTTCTGTTACTGAACTATTTGTGAGTTCGGCCCCGGTTGCTATGTCGAACGGGTAGACCATGCAATTCGCATTTCTAACAGAAAACTTAAAGAAAATCCGATAGTGATGAGTCTGCGGTATTAACTGACTCTTGGTTACTTCATAGTCAAGAGCCACCTCATAATCGCCTTCTTCAAAAAGCTGTACGCGGGTGTTAGCGCCCATCATCGTATTTGCCAGAAGATAATCGTAATACATGACTGGATCATGCTTTACGTTTTCATAATCGGTATACCTGATGATAAGCATGCCTTTTCCGAAATTGGTCATAGGCGTTTGAAAATACCGATCATGTCCATCATTATCAGATGTGATGGTAAGCCCTCCGTCATTATTCAGAGCGCTGATATTCTGTGAGAGATTAAACCATAGTGTTACAACATCTCCGGCATTTTTGAGGAAGACTACCTCGTCTTTGGCGCCAACAGAGCTTGTAAAACCGCTTACAAAAAAGTTCCCAAGCTTCCAACCATAATGCAGATCACCCTTGCTAATCTCCTTTGAGCCAGAATAGCTTGCGAAATCAGAAACAAGAACGGTTTCACCGAGGGAGTAGCGCTTTGTATTTGCAGCCAACGGTTCAATGTGTTCATTCTTATCTACAACGTAAAACTCATAAACTTCTGCAATGCGCTTATACTCAATTTCATCTTTAGGGATGACTAATACTACCGTGGAAGTTCCGACCTTTCGGGCCAGCTCATAGACGACCACCAGACGATAATAGCAGCCATTGATCATTTCAATGTCTGTCGTTTCATATAGTACGCCGTTCTGAACAGGTGTGTTCTTGAATGCGTTTGTCTGAACGGAAACGTTGTACCAGTTCAAGTGATCCATAGATTTCTGCAGGATTATAGCGCCCTTTTGGATGTTGTTATCTATTTTGAAAACATCTATTGATGTTGTGTTGTCATCAACCAAATGCCATTCTTCATCTGGTGCGCTGAGGAGTCCATCGGAATACGTGTACTGAATTGATACATGCCCTTCTGGAACACTGTATGAGGCAACGCCATTTTTCTTTTCGGGCTCTGCGGTTAGATCAAGGCCTGAAATACTGAATGATCCGTATGTCTGCGTATCACCAGAACTTACACCTACTCCATCAGAAGAATATTTGTAAGCATTATCCTTGTCAAAGGTATAAATATTACCTTCAACATGCTGAGTGATACCGACAACATTCAGTGGCTCGGCGGTTTCTGCGGCTTCTGCAACTGCCGCCGCTGTAGAAATCGTCGAGGCTTTTTTATCAGCTCCGTTACAGCCTGTAAGCAAGATCATCAGCATGGACAGCATTACCACCGCGATAATCTTTGCTCCCACACTCTTTTGTTTCATCGCAAAATCCTCCCGAGATTCTGGTGCCCGTGACGCAGGGTACTCCATAAAAAGAATATCATCGAAGCGCCGAAAAATGGATTTCCTGGTGCAATTAATTGGCCGACTCAGATCTTGTAAGTGCAATGAATTTGATGGATTAAGTTCTGGCAGTCATGTTGTATGGATTCCATTTCTCGTAGCACTGCACTCTGGTGCTTTCTATTATCCCTAATATTTCGTAGTCCACGATCGATCTCCCTAATAGGTTCTTCCAATGGTTGATCAACACATGCTTGAATGTACTGTCTTCCAAATACATCGAATTCATCTGCAGCGTTATTGAATTGGCTTCGAATGGTCTGTCGGTCCCACTGAAGCTGAAGCCTAGCTTTATCTTCATCTTGATCTGATTTCAATTGCATAAAAATTGAGAATCCAACTCCTAATGCTCCAAGGACTTTCCCTCCGATGGCAACGCCTTTTGTCCATTTGACTGCTTGCCATGGTTTAAATTTAAAGCCAATGGCATGACCAGCCTTGAGAATCATATTATGTACTGTACTTCCAGAGAAATTCGTCAGTTTGAGACCGCCATTGACACCAGCTTTGTATGCTTTATCTGCTACAGCCTGGCCGATTTTTTGTAAGCCAGGCCCCGCACCAACTAAAACTTTTTGCAGATTTTCCGGTAAGGCTTCAAATCTATCTGTCAAACGTGCGTTCAATTGCTGTGCGAATTCTGACCTTTCATTAGCTTCCAAGTGCTGACCCATTTCCAGCAACCTATCTTCAACCAATTGGTCGGCGTCATGTTGACACTGATCCGTAATAGCTTCGACTTCTCTTACAAGGTCAGACAATTGTGTTTCTACTTCATCTGCCTTGCATCCTTCAACCAAAAGGTTTGCGGCTTCCAATCCAAGATCTCTGATTCTTGCTGTTGCTGATGTATAGAGATCGCTGATTTCCTGTTGCATCTGACTTCTTGCGCTGATCAGAACGTGACGCTGCTGAAGATAATGCTCTTCTATTGCTGCTACATCCGCGTCTTCATTTTGAGGTTCAAGTTCATGAATCGCCGTCTCGAGCTGCTCATCCAGTAGGTATAATGCGGTTGTTACTTTCCCTGTAAGGCGTTTACTTTCGACAAAAGCATTCAATATATCTATAAACCGAGCATACCCACTACGTTCTCGTAATTCGTCAGCCAATTCAGGATCTGCATCCTTTTCACTTTCGCTATCCAAATAAGACTCTGCATCTAAAAAACAGAGATTCAGCTGCTCGGGAGTATATGGATCTAAAACCTTCCGTAAATCTTCCCTGATTATTTCTTGCTGATCGGGAGTGTTTCCTTCGCCAGCCCTTTCCATTTTGTTGACAACAAGGATCATTTCACCTGCTTTATCTCGATCTATCGCCAGCTTCCTGAAATGATCCGCGAGATAGGAATCAAACAATTCATTTGTAATAACGAATACCAGCATATCAGCCGACGCTATTGCATCATAGGATATTTTATCATGGTCTGGTCTCAATTCGGTGTGGATACCAGGGGTATCGATTACTTCAATTCCGTTCCAACCGTATGTATGAGTTTTCTGAGTAGTTATTCCAGCACCTACTACTATATCATTTCGCCCGGTCAGCATTTTTATGATACTGGATTTTCCAGCGCTATATTGACCGGCGAAGACCAATCTTATCGTATCATGCTGATTGTCAAGTTTGATTCTTTTTCCGACCGCACTGAAAGCTACTTCAGCTCGATTTGTCAAAGCCTCAATTTGCTTTGTATATTCTGAAATCTGAAAATCCATAATTTCACCTCCATTACTGCGTTATCGCAATCTTTGATAATTGCTGTGCCATCCTCACACGATTCATAACTCTTGGCTGCAGATCTTTTGCCAATATATGTGCAACGCCAATCTTTTCCTCAATGCTGACTTTGCCACGATCGATTTCTCTTCCTATAACTCTTGAAATAAGTACCCGCTTATATGGTGAATCAAAGGCAAAATAGATATACTCACCGGTGAGCATTGATAGCTGCTTACTATGCTCGTCTGGAAAAACTGTTCCATCATTCAATAAAAACGTCATCGCAGCCCCGGGAATCCTTGCTACCGATAGTATATGATACTCCAGGCCTCGTGCCCCAATAAGTCCAATTGCTTCGTTTACAAGCTTTTGATTTAACTCAAGCAAATTATTGTCAAGATACCATGCCAGCTCTTTTTGAGTGTCGGCCAACCGGAACAGAACAGAGTCGATACGAGTCAATTCTTGAAGTACATCGTCTATTCTCTTTTGCACGAGCAGTCTGACATTATTCTTCATTTGCTTTTCAAGCGAATCACAAAGAGAAGATACAATCTTCCTCAGATTCTGTTCCAAACGGACACGTGCTTCATTCTCCTGTTTTTCCCTGCTAGCAAAGAAGAACGATCCAATGGTTCCGATGATTCCTACACCTAATGCAGCCCAGCCTAGCGGCCCTGCTGCGGCAGCTCCTGCAAGTCCGGCGATCATAGCACCAACGGTCAGGCCCCCACCAATAATCGTTGTAGACCAATTCCAAATTCTTCTACTATCAATAATGTGGCCAACGCGGAAACTTTTTTTATTTATGAACGATGTTGTGTAGTTAAGCTCGTTTGTTATCTCCCGTGAAATCTCAGCTAATGTATCGTTGCACTGCTCTTCCAGTGTTTCCAAGACGGCCTGGCATCTATCCTGTACTTTGCGCTCGTGCAATAATTTTTGCCATGCTTTGTCTGCATTCTTGTCAGAGAAATGTTCTTCAGCAAAGGCTGCAATCTCTGCATTCAATTCGCTTTGGATGTGTGTGATGCATGACTTTATCCGGGTTTGTGATGTCCCTTCAAAAGTCTTTTTCCAAGCCTCCAGTTTTCTTTTTTTAGAAAGAATAGTTCTTCCCTGTGCGCTGTTGATGAGGCTTTGCTGGATCAAGTTTTCCATTGAACTAAGCATAGGATTTGAAATGATATCTATAAAGTTCTTGACCCGATAAAATTGTCCTTTTGTTTTGACCTGTTGAATAATGACTTCCTTAAGATAATCAATTCTGCTGGCTTTCTGATATGCCTCACTCAGAGCGGGATCTGATGTGTTCTGCGCAGCAAACGCTGACTGCAGATGAACATATACGAATGGAATTTTCCTCCAATTCTGTCCTCTTTTTTCCGCATAGCTATAAAATTGATCTCGTATCTCATTCAGACGGTCAAAATCGAATTTTTTTTCAACGTCGCGTAATGCTAGCCTTGGACTTTTGCCTCCGGCAATTGACGCTTTAACATTCATGATGCATATAACAGGCTTTCCCATCTCCAGGATCTGGCTAAAACATTCTGCTTCCGATGCCTGAATTCCGTCGTCCGAAGTAAGAAACAGAATTAGATCAGCTGCTTTTGCTGCTTCGAAGGCAATAGATTCATCCTCTTCACCCTCAAATGCGGCAATGCCTGGAACGTCTGTTATTTCAAGATCGTTCCAATAATAGCTTCTTACATCAAGTGTTGTGCGTTGACTTCCACGACCTATAGAAGCTCCATCACCATGCGTGAGTACCTCCATCAGGGTTGATTTGCCGGTCATTGTTCTGCCAAATAAAGTGATGGAAAATTTACCGAGATTTTCCTGTAATTTTTGTAGATCCTCCTGAAATGCAAAAGAGAGTCGGTCAATCGAAGATCGTGTTTCAGACAGTTGCTGAGCAAGGGAGGCTGTAGCGTCTGACAAGTAACACGTGGAAGAGTTAAAGGCTATTAAAGTATCCTCGATTTTGCTCTCAGCATTTGCGATGGTGTCACGAAGGCGCTTGTATTGTGACGAAGCTAGTTCATATCCGATTTTTGCTGATTTCTGACATTCATCTAAAACTTCCTGTAAATTGAATTCAACCAACAGTCACCACCTCCTTTACCAGGTTTTGACAGCATTAATCATTGTGCTGTTCCAGATACCTTACCGATTTCCCGCTCTCTTTCGCATACTCGATCTCTGATTGGGTGCTGATGCCGATATAGCCACCAACGTTTATGACATAAATCTCATCAGCCATATCAATCTTCCGCTTGTGCATGTCATCAAGCATTTCCTTGGTGCCTTCTGTCCAAACTTCATCATCTCCGGAGTGGCCGAACAGCCCCACACTGATGACGATGTTACCTTCCAGCGTCAGGCGCTTCTGTGCTTCCATAAAAGCATCCTTGAAACGGGTACTCCCACAAAGGGTTATGACTTTATACTTGTCAACCATTGCTCTTCTCCATCATCTGATCACTTTTCTTGGAGTTGCACGAAGGACAAAGTACTTGACCGTTTTCGATAGCAGTCTGTCCACCACGGCTCCATGGAATAATATGGTCAGCCTCCCAATTATTCCATTCACAATGTGCACCGCACATCTTGCAGATCCCATTGTCTCGTCGATAAATTACTTGCCGCTGTGCCTCGTCAAAGCTTCTCTTGGGGTCTTTCTGTGGGAGATTCGGAACGGTCGCTAGCAAGCTTTCTTTAAGGAAATTGTGTCTGTAAAGCAAAGAATCTTCTGAGTCGGATGAGTGAGACACACGTTCGTGATAAACAACGAGGCGTGGATCTTGCTCTTCAGGGGACTTCAGTTCGTCTTCAGCACGATTGGCTTCAAAGTCAATAAACCATTTGGCGATATCCGTTTCACGGTCTTTGATATCATAATTTGGAATAAGCTCCATAATAAGAATGAATAGTGATATTGTGCTATATCGCTTTAGTTCAGGAGCTTTATCCGGGAACATCCTGTTCAGATAATCGAGGACACGGTAGATGCCTTTGGCCTCCGGAGAAGATGCATTGAAATCCTTGTATGTCTCATACATCTCATTTAGGTCACGATCTTTGATATTGCGAATTCCCTTATTCAGGGCCAGCAACGTCATCTGTGCTGCAATCAGATCATGTGTAAATCTGGTATTTGAAAAATGTACCTTTGTAAAGAATTCATGGTTTGTCAATCCCTTAATGAAATCTCTCATTCTTCCAGGCATGGCATTGCGCTTTTCCTGTGCTTTCAAAGTTGTGCCGTTCTGAAGGCGGAGGAACATTTCGCGGATTTCGTCTTCATTCTGAGTATCAAGGATGACAAAATCCAAGCTATAGCTATCGATGATTGTTGAAACATCCATGTCCAGCTCGCTATACTTCTTATTGGCCACATCTATTCCATTAACAGGCTCGGCATCTTTCGCGAGAGCGAACTCATCGTCATAGAAGGACCAGATTGTACGAATGCGCTGCTGTCCATCGATGACATCATACGAATCATCACCCTTTTCATGGAGGTAGATCTTGGGCACATCAAAATCCCTCAGTATGGAATCAATAAGCAATTGTTTCTGTGCTTTTGTCCATACAGCTGGTCTCTGATAATCTGGATTTGTATCGATCTTCTTCCGCTTCTTTGATAGTGTGAAAAGTGGCCATGTCGCACGTTTCAGCATATCTGCACCTCCATTATTTGACGCCAGTTATTCCTGTCTTTCGGTTTAATCGCGATAGCCCTCAATCAGTCCGAATCTACCGTCTCCAACCTTTCTGGTAAAATGGATGATATTTGCAGTGGAGTAATCCAGCGTAGGAATTTCATTTTCCAAAATGATGGTTTGCCGGTTCTTTTCGTGTTCAATCATGTACTGGAAAAGCCCACCACGCATGCTATCTGATGTGATCTCAGTTCCTTTATCTTCTTCGCGTTCTTTTAGAGAAAGGATCGGTGAATCCATCACAAGCAAGTGTGGCATATGCATATTAAATTCATTCAACATTTCTTGCACTGCAAGGGCCATAACACTATTCAAGAAAGCCCTGAAGCCCTGCCCTTGAGATAGCTTTTCACTCCCGTTGACAACAACATCGCACATGTCTTCGTCAAAACGGGAACCCACATAATTATCATAATTGCATTTTTCAAGGATTTCCGTCAGTAGTCTCTCCAGTGGCTCCTGAAGGACTTCACGAATCTTCTCACGTACATCAAAGTCGTTTGAGAATTCATCCTCATTTTTAATCCGTAAGAGCTGCTCATTTAAGACTTCGGTAAAGTGTTTGAGCATTTCCTTTGCTTTAGCTTTTTCAAGGGCTGCGGTGAAAATAGCAAGTTTATCACGCAACGCCTCGACCTGAGGTCTCAACTCACCTCGGATCGCCGCCTGCACCTGCTGCTGTTCACGCACAAGCGCCTCCCTTTGACTTTGGAGTTTATCCATTTCCTTAGAAAGCGCTTCATCGGCATACTGAAGATCTTTGATCCGTAATTCAATTTTATCTGCCTCTGCTATGGCAGCATCAAGACAGGATTGTGTCTTTTCTTTCGGGAGCTCTCCATTGCAAAAAGGGCAATGATCCAATTTGGGGATCTTTCCTTTATGAATATCAGCCTCCGCTATAAAGGTAAGACGACGCATATCAGACTCATACTGGGTGCGCAATGCATTATATCTATTCTTTAGTATGGTGCTTTCTGCAATGGCAGAGGTGATTTCAATCAGCTGATTGGTTACAATCTGGTCACGATCTGTTGTCTTCTGCAGAGAATCCTCCGCTGCACTGATTTGCTCAAGTATCTCGTTAATCTCTGTCTGAATCTCTTCAACTGTGCGTGGGTCATCGCTTTTAATGCTTATTGTTTCTCGCTCTCTCATGGCATTTACGCTGCCATCGACAATACTTTGCGCAGTCGAGCGTTTCACAGTTATGATTTTTGAGGATGTTTTCGGGGCTCCATTCGGGGAAATATAGTTTAGTTCTTTTGCCAAGTATATGAGAGATGTTATAGTTGGAACCGGAATGTTCTTGGTATACGTTTGGCTACCGGCTTTGAGAATGCTGTTTTCCCCAGAGATCCTATTTTCATTAATCACAAAGAAATGATAGAACGTACGGACAGTCAGAGCCTGCTCCATTGAGTCTTCAATCTGTCTTATGATTTTAACGTCCTTATCTATCCCCATAAGTTTCAGCCACAAGGAGCTGATTGTATCCTTATCCTTTGTCTTAGCACCTACTGTGTATGTGCCACCCTCAATCCCAGGGGCTTTACTGATAACAATGATATCATTCTTTTTTTCATCAAGCTCACGGTACAAACTTACTTCTACGCCATCAACATCCAATATCATGGTAACGGCATATATTCTTAGAGCAGGCTTATAAAGACGTCGTGCTTCTCCGCCCAACATGAAATCAACGCAATCTAGTATAAGCGTTTTGCCAGTATTGGAAGGGCCGTAAACAATATTCAATCCCGGAGCAAGGTCTAGTGTAGAACCGATTCTCTCGCCACTCTCTGTCTTACTCGCAATGACGAATCTCTTGATATAGTACATTACCGGCCTCCCCGCACCGACTTAACGGCACTATCATTTATCATATGGTCCAGTTGCAGGTCGGAATAATCCTTGAACCTTTTTATAGCATCTGCTGCGATAGCCTTGTATTGCAGTGCATACTCGCTTTTCAATTTCCTGATGTATTTACTCCCTGCATCTGTTATTGAAAAAGCATATCCATTATCCATTTCCACATTCAGAAGTCCTTGTACTACAAGGCCTTTTACAGCTTCTTGTAAACGTTCCCGGCGGCTCGCCAGCTCGGAAAACATGTATTGGTTGTCACCCTGAGGATTCAGATAAGGCAGCTGAAAATACCCGGCATAGCAAACAATGAAATCCAAAGAAACTATTCGCTCGATGGAATAAGCCTTCTTCTTCGCTGCCGACATAAGAAGCAAGACTCGCAGTTCCATTTCAAACGTGGAATTGAAAACCGATTCTGTCATGCTTCCACCCATTTGAACCTTTCATCATTTACAAGAATGTGGCATACGCCTTTTTTCTCCGCAGGGCCAATCCAATTGAATGTTGCATCATCCACCCAGCTTGCAATCGGAACTTTCGATGCTTGTTCCATAACAGCGTTCACCCTGAGAAGCGCGTCATCGTAAGCTCGTCTCCGAGTCTCGTAGATACCTTCTTCGACCTCATCCAACAATTCTGTAATAGGATTCTCCTCATCTGGCTTAACAGAATCCCGTGTTTCCCGACATACCAGTTCCGCCTTATAGTAGTTCTTGCGATGATGCTCGAAGTCATCTCGGTAGTCGAGTTCATCCAAATCACTTGCTTTTTTGATCGGCTTTCCTGTAGCGTCCGAATATGCCGCATACAACTGCATCACATATTTGATCTCAGTCTGCTGCACTCTTTTGGGTACTTTAGCTTCCGGCTTTTTGCGACGCACAAGCTTATCAAATTCCATAACAGAGTCAGCTTCTTTATCAGCTGCTTTTTTTCGTTTCTTTGAAGACGTTACCTTATTATCGCCAAGGACCGCTCTTTGGAAAACCCGTGCTAAGAATTCATAGCTTCCCGTCCCTTTATAATACTTCAGCAGTGCCTTCTTTTTCGAATCTGAGATTTCACACTCCTTGACCAGTGTAATCACGGCCTCGTACATCTCATCTTCTTTAGCATCTACGATCATCTGTGTGAAATCCTTTGATGTGAAGTACTTTATAAGGATTTCAAGCGTCTCTTTCTTTCCAATTTCGGTTTGAATCTTCTGCGGAATAGGTTCCGTTCCGTTGCCCCAAGCGCTGGCATTCTTGTTGTTCACTTCATAAGGAACATCATTTTCATCACAAAGAAGAATGGTGCCCATAGGATCAAACAACGGGAAAAAGAGCAAGCGACCAACAGGGGTAAATCCATCGTCGATAACCCCTAGTCTAAACGCCTCGTAATAGGATTTATAATTTAGTATCCTTGGCATCGCTTGCTCTTCACCTACTTTCCTCATCTATTCGCCTTATATTGAAGACGATCATTCCATTCCCAGCGCCTTGACGATTGCGTCCTCAGGGCTGCTGTAGAAAGAAATTTGGAACTTCGCAAACAGATCTGCTGGGACAGTCGGAATATCTGCAGCACTGCTCATCGGGATGAGTATTCTCTTGGCACCCGCGTCGAAAGCAACCTGCAAGGTGGATGCAAGTTCCTCGACCTTGTTGATTGTACCGCCGATGGACATCGAACCCAGCACGCACAACTGCGCTTGCACCGGGCGGTCAAGAGCGCAGCTGCAATAAGCGGTCATCGCTGCAAGGGAAATATTGCTGTCGAGGCCAACGCCCTGACAGTCCTGAATATGCATCAAGTAATCCCTGTTATCGACAGAAATGGAAGCACTGATCTGTTTCGCGTTAGCCCGGAAATAGTTCTGAGCCGTCTTAACGGATTCCTTCGTTTCTTTGGCGCTTTGCATGCCTGTGACATCAAATTTTCCGGAACCATCAGTCATGGTAGCTTCAAACTTGAACAGTCCTTTCATGCCATTAGTGCCATTCGCCACAGTAAAGACATGTCCAGGCTTCCCGACGCCTTCTGGGATAAGCTTGCCGCCGCCCTGCTCGATGACAGGAACGAATGCTTCATCCATCGTTGCCAGGCGGATATAAGAAAATTGAACGTCATAAAACTCCATGCCACCGATTTTCTTCAGCTGTTCTTTCACACGTCTGCGGCCTTCAATAGCATATTTGAGAATTTCTTCGATGTCTTCTTCGGTATAGTTCCCATCCGGGTAGAGAAGCTTAACAAGGCCGGAGACCATTTTGCGTACTGCAATGGTATCACGCTGATTCAGGCATCTGCCGAGGCGGAAGTACTTATCAAACGCATCCGTCTGCGGCACCTTACGCATCTCGCGCATAAACTCTGCGAAATAATCCGAGATGAAACCATAGTTATCCGTAAAGAATTCTGGTCGCATTTTCGGAATTTCCCACCCGGGAATATAGCAGTGCATCCTGTCAAAGAAAGCACTGTCGATCATGGCTTCCGGGAAGGGCTCGAACAAATGGGAGGTCTTCAGCAGGTAGTCTACGCTCTGGTTAACATTACCCACAAAGACCATGGATGCATTCGCCTGGATCGCTTCTTTTCCACGTGCAAATGATCCAGATGCCATATAGTCTTTCATGATCTGGACGCCATCTTTATCTTTGAAATTGATACCGGCGACCTCATCAAAGGCTACTACATCCCACAGGCCAACAAGACCGATCTGCCGCCTTCCCATGTTATAAAACAGATTTGCTACCGTTGTTTGACCGCCGGAAATCAGGATGGAATTCGGAGACAGCTCTTTATAAATGTGGGATTTACCAGTGCCACGTGGGCCAAGCTCACAAATGTTGACATTATTCTCAATGAGCGGTACGAGGCGAGCCAGCAAATGCCACTTTACACGATACTCAAACTGCGTGGGCTCCATGCCACAGGATCGCAGGAGGAAATCAATCCACTCCTCTTTCGTGAAATGATGCCGTGCATTTATAATCTCTGATTTATCCAGGTTTGGCATCTGAATCGGTGTAATGTCATTAATCACAAAGGGGCTCTGTTTTTTCTCGTCCTCGTTGTAGAAGTAGGTCAGATCAATGATGCACCAGATCCCGCCAGCCAACAGCTTGTCGTATTCCCGGACATATTTGGGGTGAACGTAGATCCCCTTGATGCCAAGGAAAAGGAAATCTGCCTCATATTGGTCGATTTTCTCATTCAGCTTCACTGTCAGCTTGTCGATAACAGTGTAGTTTCCTTGCTCCTTGATGCGCGCCTTGATCTTCTCTGCTTCATCCGGGCGAACATAGTTATCTGCCAGAATTCGCTTAACCTGCTCAATGCCCGCCTCAATCTCCTGCGGGTCATCGGAAGTGCAGTAAGTACCAAGCAGGTACTCCAGCACATAGGTGGGCACATTGGCGCTATCCTTGATTTTCTTGGTAGCGCCTTTTGGTACAACCCTGCCAGAAAAGAGGTCAAATACTTTTCGATCCAATGAATCCATTCTTCATACCTCCTCAGAACACACGGAAACCGAGAATATCGATCACAAACTGCTCACGCTCGATATACTCGTCCTGCTTTTCCGTATTGCGGAGAATCAGATAGTACCGCTTGTTTCTGTCAAACTGAATGTTCATCAGCGTAAACCGGATGCTGGTGACCCTCGCCTGTGGATCATCACTCGTTGAAGCAGCAACAAAGGGATATGTTCCGGACACTTTGTTGCCGTCCTCGTCTACCATATAGGTTTCACAACTGATAGCCTGTTTTGTACCTTCCGCTTTTTCTGTTTGCTCAAACTCCAATGCAAAGCTACGGTTGGTAACCTTTCGGGTTACGCTCTTCAGCCGGACACCGACCGGGGTAACTGCATCTTTGTTTTTCGCAGCGCGCAGCTCACCAATGTGGATAATAGGCACCACGATCTCCTGTAATGACGCTCCGCCATGAATATACTGTAGCCCGCTCCCCTGAGTCTTGAACAAATCATAGCTGTAGGGCAATATCACACGATACCCCTCTTGGTCTCCACTCAGCGGGAATTCCAGCGTATAGGGAATACTCATGGATGGATCATCCGTAATCACGTAACGTTTGTTTGTCTCAGTTGAGTGCAGGCTGACAATGCCACCGTACTTATCCGATTCCATGACCGTGTTACGGCGGAAAATGAAACCATGATCAGCGGTGATATAGAAGTTAGAAATCTGAAGATTGTTGTAGAGCTTCTTGATCAGATCCAGCAGCTCCTGAATTGCAGTTTCAGCCACATCCAGCACGCGGCGTTCATTATGCTCCCCGGCATTGTCAATTACGTTATGATAAATGTATACCAGCGATTTGTCCGCCATATAAGTGCGGAGCTCGCTTCGGCTCATATTGGTGATCTCTTCATACTGGATCGCAGCATAACTGGTTTTCTTCGACTTTAGAATTGCGTCCCTGGACTGTGTCCCATTGGTCGGCTTTGCATCTACAAGCACATCTCCTTGTTGATAGGTCAGGGACTGATGAGGAAGCAAAGATGCCATGCCGAAGCGAGTTTCAGAAGGCAGCGGAGAAATGGCACAGGAGAGCGTTTCCGTTCCTTTAAGTACGCTGTCCCGCTGAATCCGGTCGAATAGCTCATGCGCAACCTCATAGCGGAAGCCATCCGAGATGATCACGAAGCACTTTTTGTAATTATTCCGCTGAACATCCTGGTAGAATGTGCTGGTCGGTTTGATGCCACTGAAGCGCCATTCACCTTGACGCGCAAGAGCATCGCTGAATTCCTTTCCAATGACATCCAGAAATTTATATTGGTACGTCATCTCTACGCGATCGGCCAGGTATTCAAATTCATCCAGCGGGTGTTCAACAGCGCGGAGGCTCACGCAGAAATGGCGGTAGTGATAGTCCACCTGCCAATAGATCTCTGTATACTTTTGCACGTACTCTGTTGCCAGAAGTTCTGTGGGGATCGGTCGCTCCAGTAGACGGAAGAAGGCAATACAGGAAGAAAGAAGCTCATATTCTGCCTTGTACTGCGAATACCAGATCGCGTTCATGCGCTGGGTGATAATGCGGTCAAAGGTATCATAGTCCAAGCTGCCGTTCTTCAGGCTCTGAGCTATTGTCTTGATCACATGAACGTCGATACACTCAAACACATCCGCCTGGCTGACGCATGCGATGTCTCTCGAAACCAGGAGCCCTTCGATAGACATTTCGGCAGCAATCTCCGCCTGCAGTTTAGGATAGCGCTTGTCAGTCTTGACCTTGTCAACAAAGAATTTCGCGTCCATCCGACCGGGCCCTTCAATAATGAACTGCTGATAGTAGGAAGGCAGCTCACCGAAGTCCGCCTTCTGCTCTAGAAGCGTCGTGAATAGGAATTTACGGGTCAAGGAGGCAATCCGCTGATCCCCTTCGTAGTTATAATATCGGGAAATCTCGTCCCACAGATATTCCTCGAAACCAAACTTCTGGACATCGCTGTACTTGGAGCCACCGTCAAATACCAGCTCCGTTAGCACGCTTTCGATGGTTCGGGCATTTGCCTTCACAAGCACACAAACCATGCCCAGCTTGAAATCATCACCAGGCATTTGGTCATTGATCTGTACATAATCCGCAAGCTTTTTGATGCGGGCTTCACTGTCAAAGAACTTCTGATAACGTTGCACAATACGGCGCAGGTCACTGTTGATCAGTCCAAGCCTTCGCATGACCAGCGCAACGGTGTCGGCATAGTATTCTTCGGAATACATCAGGATATCGAGCAGCCAGTTTTCCGTATCCACAGGCCGTTCTTGAGGAGCGTACACCAGAAAATTACTGTCCGGGTCATCGTGCTCAATAGTCTTTTTAATGGTGAACTCGTTGCGGTCGCAGATCAAAACTCGACAACAGTCAAAGCTGTCCGAAGCCACGTCCTCCGCAAAGATTTTCGGCGCGTCATACCAGAAGATGATCTTTCGTCTACTGGAATCCTCGGCTCGGAACATATTCACGATTTCGTTCCGGGCTTCTCGGTAATCAATGCTGGCCATACACACTCACCTCATTTCAGTGGGGCCAGCAGATCCATTTTGACCTTGCTGCCGCCGTCCGTCACCATCTCTACGCCTTGGAATTTAGCGTAGTTCACCTTCACACCATCATCCAGGTCGATGGCAATGTACTTATTTGCCATATGATCCAGTACTTGCCCATAGGCCAAAGCCTCCTGATAGCAGGCCATGAGCCGCTGGCGCTCTTTCTCCAGCCGGACGCGTTCGCTGCCCTCAGCAACGCTGACACGTTGTTCGATGTCCTCCAGATCATGCTTCAGCCGAGTAGATTCCGGCAGGAAATACTTTCCGTTGATGCGAGCCAGTGTATCCTGATTGTAGCGATGCATGTAAATCAGACACTTGAAGCCGCCGTTTTTGCCGCTGGTGAAGAGCCAATAGATCGGACGTTTCTGATAAACCTTCAGATGATCAGCAAAGAAACCGTCATTGAGATACCGGTTCAGGGTTTCCTCGGCAGATTCGTTGGCCTTCTTCCCCAGTGCATCCGCGATGAATTCCATATTTTCCCGGTAGCTCTCTTCACCATAGATGTGCTTGATCAGTTTGATGAGTCGGGCTGTCAGCCCATCGTCCATACCAATGCCTCGATAAATCGGCACAATGCCGTCATCATCTGGCTGATAGGTCACATATTTACTTGCGTCCCAGTTTCCGCCCGCATAAGCCAGCCCGGGAACATCCAGCGAATACCGGCCCATAACAACGCCCACCAAATAGGAGATCAGTGATCGGATATCCTGCTGCTTGTCTGCCAGCCGTACCGTCACGTTTTCGTCTGCCACCTCCGGTTTCAGCTCGTCCTGCAGACCGTAGATGTCGATGAAGATGCGGTTCAACTCTTCCTCGTTAGCCTTGAGCTGTTCGAAGCGCTCCCGCGCAACCCGTTCCCACTCTTGATAAGCAGTTCCCAGAGGCATGCACAATTCAACCGTGGGAGTCATCTCCTCACCATGTGGTGTAATGGCGATGGAAGCCGATTCACGCTCCACCACCTGCATGTATTCTATCAGTGGATGGCGCTGGAAGTCCCAGGATGTCTCGAAGGAGTTCCAGTCAGCACGTGATAAACTAATACATTCAGCAACCTTACAGTTTATTACTTCTCTCGCCTCGTTACAGTCTTTGTATGGTATTTTTGCATAATCGTTCAGTTTAAAATGTAAAGTTGGGTTTACTAGTGGAGCCAGTTTGGCAACATATGCCGAATTCAGCAAAGCAAGAATATAGTATAGATCCTGTTCTTTATCTGGGAAAGCTGTTGCTGCACATCCATCGAATACTGAACCGAAAGGTTGATATCTAAATGCCACACCATGTGTTGACATGTCTGTCCAGGTTATACATTCACGGAAATAGAATTGCCGCGAAGGAAGATGATTACCTTGCTTTAGTAATACTTCAAAATCATCAGTATTAAACTTTATAACATATTCCAAGTTTCCGTACCATTTTCTATAGCTACCACCTTTGTTATAAACTGCATATCTCCGTCCAGTATGATGAAAATCATATGTAGTATGTGCTGAAGGCTCAAACATCAAGGAGTTTATTTCAAACCAATAACGAATAAAAGAATCATTGTCACCAGTGTTCATTCCGCAACGGCTATCAGAGATAGACGATACTGTAGGATCACTAATGGTTAAATAAAACTTTGGAGACAATGTATACACAATAGGTGAACCAGGTATTTTGAAAAAACTATCTTGTTGTGCAACATAACGATCCTTGCCAGAATGAAAAAGCTCTTCCTTCCCTGACTGTGTGGTTGGTTCAGTAAGATCATAATAATTTCCTGAATATCCGTTCATCCGGTTGTTACGTATTACAAAAGAGGTGGTTTGTACTACTTCACCGCTAATTGTGTCAAAAGCACGCGCAGCAAGATGAGCCATAGTTACAATGCATTGACTCCGCAATAATTTCTCGCGGAGCTTTTCATAGCTGGTAATAAACATCCAGCCATGCATATTTATCATTGCCAAGAAACCATTTGATTTTACAAATTCAGTTTCCATGAACATAGCAAACATATCTGTTTTGCTATTCGGATAATGACTCGCCGCATAATCTTTTGTAACCTTTTCCATCTTTGAGGTTCCAAGATAAGGTGGATTTGTTATCATAACATCGTAAGAAGCTGCCAGCATCTCTGCCTGTGAAATCAACTTCCGAAGCAGCTCAATACCATAGGTCAAGAACTCTACATTGAAGGTTGTCGTGATCTGTTTTTCCAGCCTGTCGCAAATATCCCGCAGCAGGGCATAGTTCAGTTCTGGCACCTTGATCAGTGAGCCGATGGTCTTTCCTTCTGTAAATGTGCTGACCAGCCTGCCAACCTCATTGATTTCCGGCTTTGAGAACACTTTCAGCTCTTCCATGCGCTTCCGGTATTCCAGGGAGATCAGCAACTGGGAGTCCAGCAGCTCCAGCACCTGCGGAAGGGTATAGTAGGTGGAACTAAAGAAACGCGGGTTGATGGAACGTGCCTTCATAACCAGCGCAAAGCTGGCCAGCTGGGCGGCTCGCTTATCAACGTCCATGCAGACCAAATTGTTTTTGAGTATCAATGTCGGAATATCGCGCCGATTATACCCCTTCTCTTCATACATCTGATAAAGCAGATCAAATACATAAACGGCGATATGGCCGGAACCGCAGCAGGGTTCCACAACCCGAATGGACTCCGGGTTCACATTTCTGTAGCGGATTTCATCCAGCTTTTTCTGTACTTCCTCTGTCTGTTCCGCTTCTTCTACATAGTATTTCATCTTGGAGCGCAGTGAGGACTGGGGATAGCTCTCCAGCCAGATGCGGCCCACGGAGTTTTCCGCCATGTACCGGACAATCCAGTCCGGCGTGAAAAGCTGCGTGACCGCTGGAAGTGTTTCCTTGGTGATTGTTTTCTTGGAGTCGTTGACCTCATCCTTCTTGGCAGAGATATAAAACTGGTACATCCAGCCGATGATCTCCACATCATTCAGAAAATTGTCCTCAGGGATGGCCATCAGCCTCGTCAGCACAGTGTCACCGATCAGCAGCGCCTTAGGCAGAAGCAACTCCATGTAGGAGGAGTTATGTTCAAATAACATCGGCAGAATGCCGGAAAGCGCTGTACACTGCTGCAGCAGCACATATCGGAACAACTCTTCAGTTTTTCCCTGTTCCTTGAGCCGTCCACACAGCTCCATATTTAGCTTCAGATCATCCTTCACCAGCGGCAAATTGCGCAGAATGTCCGGCTCCACACTTCCGGTGGTGCTGGAGAGCACACGGAACCCATGAGGCAGGTAATTGTGCACTTCCATGAAACGCAGTGCCACCAGACGGTTGAACCAGGTATAGGCGAATTCCTCAATAATATGCCTATATCCCTTCGCCTGTACCTGTTGGATAATACTGTCCCGCTTGCCCAGAAGATCCGCAGGATAGGAGTTCGGATCACCATCAATGACCGTGACTTCGCCCGTGCGACGAGCGGCTTTGATATCAGATGCGCTGTTGATACCAAGAGACTTCATGGAAACTTCGATCTGCTGTTCCAGGTTTTCTTTTGCCCAGACCGAGAAAGTTTGAAGCTGTCGTTTATCCATATCGCACCTCTCAATACAGATTCAGCTCATCGCTGTCTTTCAGTTCCGCCAGGAGGCGGCTACGGATCTCTGCCAGTACCTTATCCACATCCTCTGCAGAAGTAACACGACGATTGGCCACAGATATCAGGTTGGCAATGGATACCTGCTTGGAATGGACAGGCGGATCATCCTCATCGTATGGCTCGTCATCATCCCGCTCATTCAAGACTAATGTAATCATATTTCGGAAATTACTGATAGCATTGGCACTGGCTGTGATATAAGAATCCATGTTCTCTGTGTTGACGCTCAGGGAGTCCTGCCATGCATCAAATTGTGTTTCCAGCCGATCCGCTGTGGCCTGTAGTCGTTCCTTTCGTTCATCTGTGAGTTGGGCTTGCAAAGCCTGCCGCAGCTCCTTACGGAGGGAAGAATGATCCCGCTCAAGCTGCTGTTTGGTGGCCTCCAGCTTTTTCTGCAGGATTTGCTTCTGGATTTCACTGGCTCTGAACACAAGATCCGCCAGTTCACTCATGCGGCTAAAGGGCATCTCCATCTCAGTGATTTCCCGCATGGATTCCACAACCGCCTCGATGCTGCTTAGATCGCTCAGTAGACGATTTGCATCGTACCATTCGATCACAGCAAGGGCATCGCTGTAATTTTTCTGTTGGTTGCTCCCCTCACGGTAGAAGACCTCCAGCTGCTCCAGTGTTTCAGCCTTAGCCTCCAGACTGTCCGCATGTTCTATGACGGCATTAAAAATAGTCTGAGGATCGCTGGAACGAAGGATGGCCTCGATATCCCGAGAAATCTCTGCTGCTGCCTGAGCTCCAGCATAGTTGGTTCCCTGCCTGGAACGAAGGTCGGAAAGGAAATCCTTCTTGCCACGGAAGAAGGAAACAACTCCATCTTTCAGTTCCTTCTCTGTCAACGGCAGGTTGACAGAGAAAGTATCATTCATGATGCGCTTGACTTTGTACAAGGTTGCTTCATCAATGACTTCCTTGACCCTGACCACCATGGTGTCCACATTGTTCTTCCGGGCCAGATCATTTTTGAAGCTGGTGTTCGAGGTATCGATCATGTTGTCATGGATCATGATCTGAATGGCATTAAACTTCCACATCCGACCGATCATACCTAGAATGTCCAGGTCACGCCATCCATAAGGCTTCTTTGAGAAGTAATCCATCAGACTCTTGACAGTCGTGGTGCGCATCACACGTTTGTCATCGCGGAGTTTATCCAGGATTTCTTCATACGCGCCCTTGTTGTCATCGTCGTTCAGGCCAGTAAACGTAATATCGCTCTCCGTGAGCATGGAATAAACTGCTCGTTGATCGTTATAGAAACCAATCACCAGCCCAATCTTGAAGTAATCGCGCTTCACCATTTCCTTCAGCGCATCCATCATTCTTTCTTTGCCGTCCTTCTGACGGATATCCAGCTGAGTTCCAGCGAGGTAAATGGGCGCGTTGCGAAGACTGGCGCGGATCAGTTCTTCAGCACGCTTGGTGCGCTCGGCGGCTTCAGCCGATTTTTTGGTCATGATCTCCGTGAGTGATGCAGACATAGATGCGCTGTTGATGCGACGATATGTACCGATCTTGTTCGCAAGAATCAATTCGCTGACAAAAGTGCCTTCGGTCAAGTCGATGATAATTGCACCTTCGCGGACAGACTCTGCCTGGAATTCCGATGCGGCGCGTGTTCCGGAAAACTGTGTCCGCACCCTGACAGTCAATCCATTCTGGCTGATGGAGCCTTTGCATTCTTCATCTACAAAACGGTTCAGGGCAAAATCATAGTGGCCTTCATAACGGTATTTGTTGCCTTCAAAGATCTTATCGTAGATGATCTCAAGGATTGTCCTTTGGACTTCAGCTTCGTTATAAGCCGTGTTATTGATTTGCTTGTTGACATCCTGTTCCGCATTGGTCAGGAAGTCGTATTCCTCGCCATTTTTCTGGATCAGCGTTTCGGCCTCCAGCCGCTTGAGAGACTCTGCAATTCTACTTTTCAGCGCCCCTTTATCCGCCGTAAGACTGTCTACCATCAGTGTGGCAAGGCGATCAATGGTTGCTGGCATATCCTTGACATATTTGATCATGAACAGAATCCGCAGTACACGGATATCGAAATGATCCAGACTCGGCTTGCGCTCTGCGTTGGTAAAAACGGTTTTGATGTCATAGTCTATGAACTGCTCGATGGTCAGGTAGAAACTATCAAAGGGAACCAAAAGCCCGTTTTCCTGCTCCATGCAATTCTTAGCGGAAGTTTGGAAAGCATCCAACAGTGAACGCTCATTCTGAGAAAGGTGCCTGCCCTCGCTCATGCCGTGCTCACGGATCGCTTCAAATACTTTCTGAAGCAATTCAAACTGATAGTTTACAAATGGATACACAGCTGAAAACTCGTCAGCATCCTTATAGCCTGACCATGTAGGTTTTGCAGGGAAAAGTATGAGATTGGAGAGTCTACTGGCATTTGCGTCATATAGAGCACGAAGCGGAGTAACCGCATTCTCTTTCTTTTTCAGAATACGTTCCTTGATGACCTCATCTGCATTTGCACCACTGAGCAAAAGGCGGGTATTAAAGCGACCCTGTATTTTTGAAAAGTCCTGCTGCTTGTCCTTGGTGCTGTCGATCATAGCCTTCAGTTCCTGCTGCGAAGTAACGACAACCCAAGCCTGCCCGTGGCAGTACTTACCCAAATCTTCCACGCATGTTTGCAGATTCAGCATCAGCTGTGTGTTATCACCGATGAACTGACCCACCTCATCCATGAGAAAAACAACCCGAGTGTGTTTCTTCTGGCAGTATGCATTGACAATCTTAGCGAATTCTTCAGTGCTGTTGGTGAAGTTGCGCGTCTGATCCTCCACAAAGGCCTTCGCACTTTCCTCTGAGATTCCTCGCACCGCAGCCAACGCCTTGATAATCGCATCCCTGTTCAGTAGGGCCTTAGCCCTGGCTTCTGTCCATTTGCGGTGGCTGATCTCTTCAAATTTCGTGACAAAAGCTTCCAGCAGGCCTTCATCGTCCAAGGTGCGCTCCATATCTGCAACCCATGGATTGGAGCCGCAGTAACCAATAGACTCATTAAAGGCGCGGAGCATGATATCCATAATGGCTTGCGTCCGCGTCTTAGAATCTGATTTAGCTTTGCTGTCGATGTTAAACAGCACAACCTTATTGGCTGCTTTCGCACTCGCCTCAAGGTCTGCCATAACGATTTGATCTTTGATCTTTTCTTGAAAATACCTTGATGCACGCCATCCGGCGATCTCCTCATTAGCCAGGATATAGCCTAGTATTTTCAGGAAGTGGGACTTACCTGATCCAAAGAAACCCGTAATCCAAACTCCGATCTTTTCCGTAGGTGTCACCAGCGACTCACGATACCGACGGAAAAAAGTCCGGAAAGACTTGATGATTTCTTCCGTGCAAACATATTCTTCAAGTTCCTGCCACTTCTGTTCTTCGTCCTCATTCCCGATTGTGACAACGCCTTGAATAGAACGGTTGATGTCTCTTACAAACAGATCCTTAATCATTGCCGGTTCTCCTTTCCACAAGCGGGAATGCTCTGTAATAATTGTCATCGTCTAAGCGTTCAAACAGCCTGAGCGTCATAGCGTTTTTGATCTCGTATCTTCCGGGATACATCATTACAACAGGATTTTTTCGGAAGATACTTTGCAGATTGTTCAAAATCGTATGGCTACGGACGATAGGATACGCTTTTCCGACTCCTGTGATCAGGATGATAGACTGACCATCATCTGCCACACTTTGTTTAAACCGATCAAGGAACTCATTTTCACTTTCTTCCACCGAAAGTAAAGGCTGAAAGATTTCCCGGAGCATCAGTGATTTATCATACTCTGTCTCCATGCGCTGAATATCCTCCATATATCCCTGTTCACGGATAATATCCAGCATCATCTCATAGAGGTCAAACTCGATAATGGCCGGATTTCTAGACTTCAGCTTTTTGACTTCTTTACGGACGAGGAGTTCGTCCTTTGGCGCATAGTCGAATATGTAAAAGCGCAGCTCGTTGGCGGTTCCATATCTGATTAAGGAAGGAACGTTTATCATCCGATCTTCAAGATCAATAAATCGTTCATTCAATGTACGTTCTGCCATGATTTTACCTCCCCAGCATCGCCCTAAGGTACTCTTTATCTCCGATGGCGGCGATGTGCTCCTCGACTTCCGGGTGAATCATCATCTGCTGCACAACGATGTTTCGTCGTTCGCGGGTTCCAAGTCCAGACTCAACAAGAATGTTACGATAGCCTTTTTTCAGGCAGAACAAGGTATGCTCTCCCCATTTGGCCACGATGAGATCTGTCTGAGCCTTTGCAGTGAAGAACTCATCAAAGTCATCTATGGAGAGATAATGCTTTTCTCCAAGAAGCGCCTCTCTGTACCGTTCAAATAGAAAATCGAAAAACAATGCATCTGTCTTAGCAATGGCATAAACAAGAATAAATTTTGAAGTGGCGACATCGCCCTTATAGAAGAAAGACAGCAAATACTCATCAAGGCAGGAAAGCCGATTGTATAATACGTTTGTGATTTCACGTCTGCGTTGCTCAGATTCAATTTCAATGTAGTTGTCGTTGAAACTTTTTTTAAATACTTCATCATAATCGAGGCCATCCAGCATGAGACCCGCAATTTTCTTTGCAATAGGGTATTTATATGGCGTCTTCTTAATCGCCGAAGAGTAAGGCTTCTTGTTCATGGTCGAACCCCCTGGCAAGAATATGTGTCCAGATACTATTCTACTTTAGATATCCTGTCCTGTCAATAAAAAGCGTTCCTTTTGAGATGCAATTTCAAAATTTTAATATTTGCTGCCAAGCGTGTGCTTGATTTTCTACTATTATCATGTTATTCTACATATGCTCGAAGCAAGAGCACACGGTGCAACTACAGAACACTACATTGCAGCGCAGCATAATGAGATCAGGATCGGATTCCTGCAAAGACGCGGTATGGCTGGGTGTGTCATGGTATGGCACGGCAGTAACAAGGCAAGGTACGGTCACTGAAGCTACCCTCCCCAAATATAACGAAAGTGATATTCAAGGAGGATCATCATTATGACATACTGCGAAAGCACGCTGAGACGGAAGGCATATAAGATTGGCTATCAGGTAGTCAAAGGGTTCCAGCACTATGATCGATATGTGTATCACAACTCTTATGGAGAACGATACTCTGGCTATATGGTGAAGGATCTCTCCAATGGTTATTTCGAATGGGGGTCCTACAACTCCAATTTCGATTTCTGTTGGAACATCGATGATGTTGCTGAATTTCTGAAGGAACAGTACGAAGAACTCGGACTGGCTTGGTAATTCAAAACTGATCAGCACGCCCGTGTGATTGCAGAGCAAAGCCTCCGGTCCCCTCGAGGGTAGCGCCGGAGGCTTTTTGGTCACCTGGAAAGGTGGCCTTATTTTTTTTGCTCGTTTATGGTCGGATTTTCACTGACAATGGCTGACATTGACTGGATGTAGGCCTCGAAAAAACAGGATATCCTTAGCTTGCAAAATGAAATTGCAGCGAGGTGAGAAGCAGTGACGAAACGAGAAAAGGAAAACTGGCTGTGCAACATTCAAAGCGCTGCACAGGAAGTATCGTTCCACTTGGGCAAGGATACTGTGCAGCATGTACTACAGAGATACAACGCAACATCAATTGACGATTTATACCCATCCGATTATGCGGAAGTCTTCGATGAACTGGATTTTATAGCAAACGATGCCAGCGGATAATAGCGCTCTTAAAGAACAGGTACGGCCCTTCCTCGAGGAGCGTGCGATACCATTCTGAGCTAGGGGAAGTATCTGCGTTTAGTTCTCTAACCCGCCGATAGAAAACATTACCAACAGCCTGTCGGCTCAGCTTCCCATGGAGTTCCTCAGCAATCTCAGCATATGAGCAGCCGCCTCGGAGCACCATTCGCACAATTGCATTCTCGAGACGTCGTGTAGTTCTGGAGTAAGGACTGGCAAAATTAAACTCCGGGTAGTAAACGCATCCACACCCAGGCGCTTCACATTTACGCTTACTGAATTCCAAGGAGATGGTAATCACTGCGGCATCATTATCCCGTCGAAAAGCATCCAGAAAACTCCGATGTATTTTCCCTTGATTTCGGCCCGATAGATTTCCGCATCGCGGGCATTTCGGAAGCTCTATTTCAGGAACAAGCCTACAGAAGAAGTGGTTTTCATCACCTTCACCTGAAACGACTATTAGTTCTGGAATGTCAAGCTCCTTTGTCCGCTGTTCATCGATTTCACAGTTGCTCCTTGTCATCCAATGCACCACCCCGCTATCAGCAGTATAGACAGTTTACCACCAACTTCTTTACAAATCTACTGTGTTATATCGAGCGTTTCGATATAGTGGACAACGTTCCCTCTGGGGAGCAAAAGGAGCCCTGATCAAGCTCTTGTATCCCGAGTTCTGCAGAACTCATCCTTAACGACTGAAATGCCTGCTTTCGGAGCCCGGTCGCACCGGCATCCGATAGACCGGAAGCAGGCAGTCACCCGCATGCTCCTTATCGGAGAGCGTGCCTTCACTTGAGCAGGAGGTCAAAGTGAAAGCACGCAAAATCATGAAGCTGTTTGACAACGGCTTTCTGCTCGCGACTATGCGAAAGGAAGCCGAAAAATGTCAAACAAGGCCTATTCCAGTACTCAGAAGTCCTATTACCTGCCTGGCGATCCGTCTCGGACGCCTCTGACCCACGAAGAATTCTGCGACATCATGCGCCCTTTCTGGAAGCAGCGGAAGCAGCTGCAGCGGGCTGGCGAGTGTAATGCACCCGCACGACACGTTTGTATGTGTGACTGCGTAGATTGTCCTTACCGGCGCTGCGGTAATACCGTCTCCATGGAGACTTTGGAAAGCGTCGGTGAAGAGATGGTTGACCCATACTGCATGGAGGAAGCTGTAGCCAATCGTATCTTTGAGCAGCAGATCTACCGTTGCCTGCCACAGATGGATACCATCGACAGGATCATTATCCGTTGCATGGTGCTCCATGAACGCGATGTGACCGAGCGCCAGCTGGCCGCTTTGATCAGTAAGGCCACCGGGCAGAAGTACAGCCATCAGGCGGTGCACAAGCGTATTCCGGCGGCGGCAAAGCGGCTGGCTGATCTGCTGAATTACGCCTACTAATTGAACTAAGCCGAGGTTGGATCAAAACCAGCCCCGGCTCTTTTTATGCCTTCTGATAATACGCCATCTCATCGCCATCGGCCCGTAGTACCAAGCCCGGTGCCCATTGCGGTGTCCGGCCCATCTGATCCGAAACAGCCTGCAACGAGACCTCCGGCGGACATTCGATGATCAACTCATCATGTACATGCGCCACAATTCGGCTGGTACGGAGCGTCTGCATGGCGTAGCAAAGGATATCCCGGCTGATTGCCTGCACAATGTTTTCGCAGAATTTTGGCCCGTAAGATTCCAACCG
>OCVV012849812.1_pt1 | contig 35996 bp, 29 predicted proteins | sample 1539721 | NCBI WGS metagenome assembly OCVV01 (sample SAMN02144230, study PRJEB22623) | gut metagenome | biome: sheep rumen | host: Ovis aries | place: New Zealand | reverse complement strand
CAGACTCTGCGCAAAGGCAGAGCCACCGAGGCGGAGCTGGTCGAAACTGAAATCTATATGATAGAGTGTTGTGTTTGCATCGTTCACCAAGACAGGACTTACCACCTTCTTCACGTCGCTTACCTCGCCGCCCGAGCTCACAATCACTGTTCCTGGGCTCACAATCTTCGAACCGTCAGGATATTTCTGCGTCATGGAGAGGGAATCCTTACCCGTTGGCACGTTCACTTGCAGTGCACAGCAGAAGTCGCTCAACGCTTCCACACCGGCATAGAGGCGAGCATCCTCACCCTTCTGCGAGCGGCAAGGCCACATCCAGTTGGCAGAGAGGCTCACGCTGTCGAGACCATCAGCCATTGGTGCCCAAACGAGGTTTGTCAGTGATTCAGCCACAGAAAGCACACTACCTGCAGCAGGGTCAGCAAGACCTGCCTGTGGTGCATGACCGATGGCTGTTGCAATACCTTTTTCACCACGATAGTCGAGGGCTACGACACCGCAGTCGGAGAGTGGCAACTGGATTTCACCCTGGCACTGCTGACGAGCAATCTTACCCGTCACGGAACGATCGACCTTGTTGGTCAACCAATCCTTACAAGCCACAGCCTCCAACTGAAGCACTTGCTCCAAGTATTCGTCTATCTTGTCGAGAGAATAAGACACGTCCTCGTACTTGCGCACCACGGTCTCATCCTTCATATATGTCTTTGGAGAATGTCCAAACATCTGACTCACTTCCAAGTCGAAAGGACGCACACCATCGCCTTGTTCGAAAGCGAAATGTGCATCACCCGTTGTCTCACCCACCACATACAGTGGAGCACGCTCACGCTCAGCAATCTTGCGCACATGCTCAATGTGCTCTTCCTGAATGAGCAAGCCCATGCGCTCCTGACTTTCGTTGGCTATGATTTCCTTCGATGAAAGCGTCTTGTCGCCAATTGGCAACTTGGTCATATCGATGAGTCCACCACACTCCTCCACGAGTTCGGACAAACAATTCACATGTCCTGCTGAACCATGGTCATGGATGGAAACCACAGGATTTACGTCTTCCTCACACAGTGCACGCACAAGGTTGTTGGCACGCTTCTGCATCTCAGGGTTGGCACGCTGCACGGCATTGAGCTCAATACCACTGGAATAACGACCGGTATCCACCGAGGAAACAGAACCGCCACCAAGACCGATGCGGTAGTTATCACCACCCACCACGACAATCTTATTACCCTTCTCAGGCGTACCCTTCAGGCAGTCGCGCTTGGTGCCATAGCCCACACCGCCTGCCAACATGATGACCTTGTCGTAGCCGTACTTCTCATCCACTTCCTCGCCGTCGATGTTTTGCTTCTCCTCGTGCTCGAAGGTCAACACAGAGCCTGTGATGAGTGGCTGACCGAACTTATTACCGAAGTCGCTGGCACCGTTCGATGCCTTAATCAAAATTTGTTCTGGAGTCTGATAGAGCCATTTGCGCACAGGCATCAAGTCTTCCCACGAACGAGCGCCCTGCTCGCCATTGCGTGGATAACTGGTCATATACACGGCCGTTCCGGCGATAGGCCAAGAACCTGTACCACCACCCATACGGTCACGGATTTCACCACCCGTACCTGTAGCAGCACCGTTGAATGGCTCCACGGTGGTTGGGAAGTTATGTGTTTCTGCCTTCAATGAGATGACAGACTCAATGTCTTTCACTTCGAAATAGTCGCTGGTGGAGTGGTCCTTTGGTGCAAACTGTTCCACCACAGGTCCCTGCGAGAAAGCCACATTGTCCTTGTAGGCAGAGATTATCTTGTTAGGATTCTCCTGAGTGGTCTTCTTAATCATGGAGAAGAGCGACGACTCCTTCTCTTCGCCGTCAATGATGAAAGTGCCACCAAAAATCTTGTGGCGGCAATGCTCAGAATTGATTTGTGCAAAACCGAACACCTCCGAGTCGGTCAGTTTTCTGCCGAGTTGTCCTTCCACCTTGTGGAGATACTCGATTTCCTCTGGACTCAGTGCCAGTCCCTCCTGCTCGTTGTATTCCTCCAAGTTCTCGATGTGGAGAATAGGAGCAGGCTCGATGTTCACCGTGAAAATGTTCTGGTCGAGACCTTTGTACATGCGCTGAAGCATAGGGTCGAACTCAGCGTCCTCACTTGCCACAGGGAAGTATTCCTCAATGCGCTGAACACCCTTGATTGCCATGTTCTGCGTAATTTCCACAGCATTCGTACTCCACGGAGTAATCATTTCGCGACGTGGACCTACAAAAAAGCCATCAAGTGTTTGCGACAGTTCTTCTTTTGCCTCACCATAAAGCCAGCAAAGTTCCGACTTCTCATCAGCTGTCAGTTCGTGATCCACACTCGTAGCAATCACACTCTGCGCTGGTGTTCTGAAAAAGTAAATCATTCTGAATGAAAAAATATAACGTTATAATGAAAACTTCAGTGCAAAGGTACGGATAAAATTTCACATAATCCCCATTTCTCCCAACTTTTCTATACAAAACCTAAAGTGTAAAGCACCTAAACAAAAGCATTGGCGTTAGCAAGGATAAATGCCAGCGCCAATGCTTTATATTTTTAGTTTTTAATTTCAATTTACTCAAGTCCTCCCAAGAGCGCTACCAAGGTAGCATTCCAGTTGATGGCGATTTCGTTGGAAGCATACGAGCCCATATCGTCAAGGAACGATTCGTCAGGCTGTTTGGAAGGGTATTTCAGACCTGAGCCAAGGTCCTGCTGACCTGGATTTGGTCCACCTGCCAAGAGTCCTGGCACTGGGTCAACGATGCCATCAGCCTCTGACACACGATGATGTGGATGCATCACCCTCTTCGTGCCGAATCCTGTCACGTAGCAATAGCCCGTGGCATTCCTACCCAACACATATTCCATATTTTGAAACGCTCCTTTCAAGTATTTGTTGTCCTTCGTCAACTGATGTGCGTAAAGCATCATCACACCATCCCCACAGAATTTCTCTGCCAAGCAACCCCAACCGTAGTCACGAGAACTGTTGCCCGATGGTGTCTGGAAGCACGAAGTGGCTGTCCTGTCAAGGAGTGCATCGCAGAACGACAGGAGTTGGGTGCGGAATTGCTGTGCCATAGCTGCCGAAGGCTGATGTGCCAACCAACTGAACACACCCAGTGTTGATACCATGCCCCAAGTAGGTGTGCCCACCCAACGAGGCTGATATTGCTTGGCATCGTCCGCATATTGTTCGTTCTTCGTCAAGAAATAAAGCTCGGTAGCAGCCCAGAACCATTCGTCGTTCGCATTGCCGTCGCCGTAGGTTCCCGTGCTGACAGCAGGCTGAAACTTCTTGTTCATTTCGTCTTGATTATAGAACTGGCGAGGGTTCTTCTTCGCCCATTCATAAGCCGACTTCGCAGCCTCTTGTGCCTTTTGTGCGAAATCAGGATAGTCAGGATTCTGTGCATAGATACGTGCTGCTTGCGCCATCACCGCAGCAAAGTCGAGTGTGGCAGTCGTGGATTTCTGCACCACATAACGCTGCTGCTTGCAGTCAGTTGGCATGATGAAACCCTCGAAATTAGGTGTCGTCAACTTATGATAAACACCACCATCAGCAGGGTCCTGCATGGTGAGCATCCACTTCAGGTTATACATCAATTCGTCCAAGAGGTCGGTCGTTTGGTTGTTGCTCTCAGGGATATTCACCTTGATGGCATCGAACTTCGCCTTGTTCATCTCGTAGGAATCGAGCATGATACCGATGGAAAATGCCGAATTCACAATGTATTTGTTGTAGTCGCCAGCATCATACCAGCCCCAAGGCGAGGAAATAACTGTTCCTGCAGGACGACTTTCCGATGCTGCCGAAGGATGCACTTTCACCTGCGTGTCAGGATGTCCCAACGGACGAGCGAACTGCCCTGCATACTTGGCATCAATCGCCATACCCGAACGAATCAGATAGAATGCCTTGATGGCAGCCTTTGTCAACTCTTGCAACGCCTGTGGCTGAATCGTGAACGAAGCCGAGAATTTGCCCGATTTCATCGAGTATTTTCCAGGTTTTGTCAAAGCAGAAAAATCCACCACAGTACGCTCTTTGCCAGACCAAGGCGATTTGGCTATACGCAAGAATTTGGGTTGTACTCCTACTGCCTTACCACTCGCATCCACAATCTTCACACTGCCCACGTCAACAGCCCCTTCGATGGTAGCAGTTTTCTCTTGGTTGGGACTCATCCCCACCTGATTCAAACGAATTTGTGCCGATGCACTCGCACATTGCAGCATCATGGCTGCCAGAAGAAAGTTGATTTTCATGAGTATTTTTTAAGTTTATAAGTTTATGAGTTTTTAAGTTTTTGAGTTCTCGCGGAGTTGTTTTCATTCTTCATTCTCCTCCCCTCGGGGAGGCTGGGAGGGGGCCTTCTTTTCTTCTTCTTTTCCTACATCTGTCCGCTCTCAATGAGCAAGATGCAACGCTCCGTGAGTCGGTCATCCACGTCAGGGTCGTACTCCTTCTTCAGGCTTGCCCCGAAGATTGTAGCAAATGCATTCCAGAAGCCCGCCTTGAAACCGCCCATGTACGTCTTAATCAATTCATACGACGTCTGATTGCACTGACGGTCAATCAGTTTGATAAGCAGTTTTCCCTGCGAGAAAGTCAGTTTCTTCAAGCGAGGTTTGTACTCTTTCATCAGTGCTTTCTCCATCTGCTTCAAATACACATCCCTCGATTTCTTGTCGGGCAAGGAATCCATGTGCTGTATCTGATGCTCGATTTCGCGCTGAATCTCCTTGGCTATCGGATACACCTTCTTGATATTGGCAGCAATCTTGTAGTATTTCTTTGCCTGTCGCTGGCTCTTAAACACCAGTTTATCAAACACATACACATCGCTCAGCACAAACCAAGGAATCATCTCACCCTTATACTCCACCTCACCCGCATATCCTATTCCATGTGTGAATATCGGAGCACCCGTCAACAACTCCGCATCCGCTTCTGAAGTCTCAACTTGAGAAAAAGCAGAAGAAAACGAAAAAAAGAGTAAGAGAAGAATAGACCCACCCCTCACCCTCCCTATGATGGAGGGAGAATTTACAACGCTCATGATATGTCCAATTCTATTCTTCATTTACCTTGTTATACTTTCTCCTTTTTATCTTAACTATCCACTCCCCGCCCTTACAGGGAGGGGAAAGGGGGAGGGTCTATTCGCACCAAACCACCTCTGCCACAGTAGTTCCCACGGCATTGAGGGTGTTTTTGTCGATATTTTGCAGATTGTCGAGCATGGTGTGCCAAGTGTGGCAGAAACTACCACCGTTCACACTACTACCAATCACGTCGATGCAAGGAATGCCCGACTGCATCACAGGCAAGTGGTCGTCGGTCACATAACCGCCATCCTCGAATTTGAAGAATTCGCCATAGCCCAACGATTGTGCAAAGCCCCACACCTTATCCACGAGTCGTGGTGCATTGCGCTCCGAGAACAGTTCCTTCTTGAACACCGTCTTTGGTCCGCCCACCATGTCGAGCAAGATGCCGTAGCGAGCACGATAGCCATCCACGTGGTGATGCTGTGCCCAATACTGTGAACCCAAGCACCAAGTGCGGTCGCTTTCCTCACGGTTTTCCTCCCAAGAAGGAGTACCACAATCCTCTGCATCCCAACAAATCAAATCCACACCGATACTTGGTGCTTGCTGTTGGATGAGTCGAGCCAATTCGAGCAGTACTCCCACTCCACTCGCACCATCATTGGCACCATCAATCGGAGTCTTGTGCTTTGATTCGTCATCGTCCTGGTCCGCCCAAGGGCGCGAATCCCAATGTGAACAAATCATGATGCGCTCGGGATTCTCCACATTGAACGAAGCAATGATATTCGTGGACTTGATAGGCGTGCCATCGTAGAGTTTCAAGTCTGCCGTCTGACAAATCACCTTTCCGCCGAAACTCTCAAACTTCTGTGCAATCCATGCACCACACGAATCGTGGGCAGCAGAATTCATCACGCGCGGTCCGAACTCACATTGCTTGGCAACGTAAGAAAACGCTGAATCCACCGAGAACTTTGGAGCCACAGGCTCGTAAGTAGTAGGCACTTGTTTTGGTGCTTGTTTACAACCCACAAAAGCAGCACAAACCATCACGATTGGAAGAATCTTTCGTATCATCGTTTCTATTTGGATATTATTAGCTTTCACCTTTTCAAGAGAAAAGAACAAATGAAGAGTTTTGCATTTTTCCTGATTCATCATCCATTTCCCATTTGAAAATCCTGCTGCAAAGTTACATCTTTTTCTTTATAGACTCATCATCCCAAACATTTAAAAAGCAACAAATTTGATTAACAAACAATAAAAAACTGAAAATCAAGCATCAAAAAGCTACGAAGTGGATGAAAAGCAGCATTTGTTGGCGTTTTCCTTTGCTTGTACTGTCGCTCTCCTTTGATTGTACTGACGTTTTCCTTTGATTTTACTGAAACGCCGAGCCCTCAACGAAATTATAGCGAGCCCTCGTTATCGCAACGCCGAGCGCTCGTTATCAAAACGGCGAGCCCTCGGCAACTAGTTGAATCCAAAGGAACGCTTCAGTCAGTCCACAAATGCGATTCTGACAATCCAATAAAGAACTTCTGAAAAAGCGATTGAATTTTGCAGAAAAATGGATTTTGCTTCTCTATTTTGCGAGATAATAATTATTTTTGTGAGCTTAATAAGTGGAAGTGGAAAAGAGTTGGAAGATGGCATTGTAATAACGATAGACGAATAATTATGACGCGCGAAGAAGCCATAGCAGCTGGCATGGAGGTGAATAAGATACAGCACGCCATGAAGAGACGCCCTTCATGGCACAACTATAGTCGCAAGGGAACGTATATGCTGACCCTTGTGGTGAAGGAACGTTTGGCGTTATTTGGTACATTGAAGGGATGCTTGGAGGGTGAGGTGGCTCCTTATGTGGAACCGTCCGCTCTTGGAAGGGCAATTGTTGAAGAAGAGCAGAAGAAGATTCATCGCTATTACCCACAGGTGGAGGTGTGGAAACTATGTATCATGCCAGACCACCTACACATGATTGTAAGGGTCAATGAGGACATGGGAGAAGGTAAGCATCTTGGGAAAGTAATAGCAGGATTCAAATCAGGATGCAACAATGCCTATTGGAAATTGTTCAAAATGAACGAACCACCAAGAAATGGTTTGTTCGAAGAAGGCTACTGCGATAAGATTCTCTTGCACGAAGATCAATTGGACAACTGGAAGCACTATCTTGATGACAATCCTCGTCGGTTGATGATGAAGCGTCAGAACCCAGAGCTCTTCACCATACTCACAGGTATGGAAATAGCAGGTGAGCGATGCCAGATGGTAGGTAATAGATTCTTGTTGAATATTCCTGACAAGATGGCAGTCATTGTGCATAGACGCTATACAGACGAGGATAACGCTCGGCTGAGAGAGGAATGGCTGTCATGTGGTGAACGTGGTGGAGTGCTTGTTAGTGCTGCCATCTCGCCAAAGGAAAAAGAAGTATTGCGAGAAGCTATGAACCGAGGTTATAATATCATCCTGCTTAGGGAGAATGGCTTCCCTAAGCTATACAAACCCTCTGGCGAGGCTTTTGATGCCTGCGCCAGAGGGGTGCTGTTGCAAATAAGCCCCTGGGAGTTTCATCAGGAGAAAAGGATGGTGACAAGGGCGCAATGCCTACACTTGAATGCGATGGCGGAAAGGATTGCTGGAGAGGGACAAGAAACTACTGGCAATTCAAGCGGCTAAACCGCTTGAAACGGCGGCTGCCAAGCTGATTGGAGCAGTAGTGGTAAAGCTACCGTCCGCGTCAGTTTTGCTGATGCTGTATATTAGCCATCACACGGAGGAAGTTGCCACCCCAAATGAGCTCGATGTCCTTTTCGCTGTAGCGCTCCATGAGGAGGCGACGGGTGAAGTTGATGAGCTCGGAAGCGGACGCGCAACCCGTGATGCCTCCATCGCCATCGAAGTCGGTGCCGATGCCTACGTGCTCAATGCCCATCACATTCACCATGTGGTTGAGGTGCTCGATGGCATCAAGAATAGAGGCTGGTTCGGGGTCGGGACGAAGGAAACCATGATACATGGTGACTTGTGCCACACCTCCCGAACGAGCAAGTGCCCGCATCTGGTCGTCGGTGAGATTGCGAGGATGGTCGCAAAGGGCACGAGCGGATGAGTGGGAACAAACGATTGGGAAGGCACTGATGTCGATGGCATCATAGAAACTCTTCTCACCAGCATGACTGAGGTCCACCATCATACCCACGCGGTTCATTTCCTGAATGACCTTGGCACCGAACTTGCTCACGCCGTTGTGCTCATGGTTGCCTCGGGCAGAGTCGCAGATGTCGTTATCACCATTGTGGCAAAGCGTCATATACACCACCCCACGCTTGCGGAACTTCTCCACGTTAGACAGGTCTTTACCAATGGCATAGCCGTTCTCAATGCCTAACATGATGGCTTTCTTTCCTTCGCGTTTCAAGCGGTAGAGGTCGTCGGGCGTATAGGCAATCTCCACTGCCGAACAGTTCTTCGCCACCATCTCCTCAATCTGGGTGAGGATGCGGTTTGCCTTTGCCGTAGCATTTTCCAACGACACTTCGTCGCGCTCCTTTTGTGCAAGATATGCCACCATGATGGTGGAGTCGAGTTTTCCTTCCGTCATCTTGTGGAGGTCAACGAGGATTTTGGGGTCGCGCGAAGCGAAATCGATGTTCTGACCGAAGAACATCGGTGTGTCGCAGTGGCTGTCGAGAGAAAGGACACGGGCATGGAGTTGCTTGGCTGCCTTGAATGACGATGCTTCACGCACCAACCAAGCGAAGAGGGGTTTTGCTTCCTTATTGTTCGCTGAGGAAAGCGGTACATTGGCTGTTGCCACACCATCAAAGCTGTCGTCCTCCAAACATTCGGGATGCCACTGCACAGCAAGGATAGACTTGAATTCGGTGGATTCCACTGCTTCAATCACGCCATCGCTGCTTCGTGCCGACACTCGCATGCCAGGAGCAGCTGTTTTCACAGCTTGGTGATGGAAGGAATTCACTGCGATTTCATCGTTCTGAAACACTTCATGAAGAATGGTGTCGGCATCGATGCGAACAGTGTGGGAAGCATACTCGCGCGGCATATCCTGACTGTGCTTGATAGCCACACCTTCCTCCTGCGAATAGATGTCTTGATAGAGTTCGCCACCGAGGGCAGCCGTGATGATTTGAATGCCTTTGCAAATACCCAGCATCGGAATCTGTCGGTCGTAAGCAAGACGCACCAAGAGGAGTTCTTGCTCGTCGCGCTCAGGACAAACGGAATGGAGTTGAGGAACGGGTTGCTCACCCAAGAGTAGCGGGTTGATGTCGCCACCACCACTGAAGAGGATGCCATCCAGCGAATCGAGGTAGTCCTCCAAGTCTTGAAGAGCTTTCTTTCCGTTCACATTCGGAATGCGGAAAGGAGGAATGATGACAGGTATGCCTCCTGCACGAAGCACAGACTTGTAATAACCTTCAGCAAGGGTGCATTTCTGATTATCGTAATTGCCTGTGATGCCAATCACGGGACGATGTTCTCGAACGGAGAAATCACTATTGAGATAATTGTATTTTTCTTGGAACATATTTTGATTTACTAATGTCTTAGTCTATAGCGAGCACCACCTAAAACTTGGATGATGCCTTTGAGTTCGAGTTCGAAAAGGGCGGAGGTGACTCTGCCGATATTGAGATTGGTGTCGATAACGATTTGGTTGATGTGCTTGTTGTCCGCACCGCGAAGGGTGTCGATAATCATTTTTTCGTCGTCTCCAACATCGGGAAAGAGTTCCTGTTGAACGGCTTGCGCTTTCTTTTTCAGAGGATTCTCCCATTGCATCACCTCTAAGAAATCGTCGAGACAAGAGATGAGATGTGCCTTGTTTTGTGCGATGAGATGGTTGCAGCCCTTGCTGTATTCATCGTAAGGGCGACCAGGAAAGGCACAAACTTCCCGATTGTAGTCTCCAGCCAATTCTGCCGTGATGAGAGCTCCACCCTTGGCTGCACTTTCCACCACGATGGTACAAAGCGACATGCCAGCCACGATGCGATTGCGACGCACGAAATTGCCTTTGTCGGGACGCGTGTTCGACATGTATTCCGTGAGGAGTCCACCCTGCGACACCATCTTGACTGCAGTCTGTCGGTGCACAGCAGGATAAATCGTGTCGAGTCCATGTGCCAACACACCCACGGTTTTCATGCCGTTTTCGAGGGCGGCACGATGGGCATTGACATCCACGCCATACGCCAAACCGCTCACCACGAGGGTGTCGGGATAGACTTTCTGCAAATCGGCAATGAAACTGCGACAGATGTCCTTACCCATAGGCGTGATTTTGCGCGTGCCCACCACGTTGATGATACGTTGTGCGTTCAAATCAGCGTTGCCCAAATAATAGAGGACCAACGGAGCATCGGGGCATTCTTTCAGCAAGAGGGGATAATCGTCGTCGTTGAGAGAAAGGCATCGAATGTTACTCTTCCGTGCAAACTCCATTTCTCGTTCGGCATCAGCGATGGCTTCATCCACATCGCGCAACACTTCAACGAGTTTTTCGTTTGCCTCGGGAATCACATCACGAATATCCTTCCGATGCTCAAAGACCGCCGTGGCACTTCCCATGGTGTCGTAGAGCAGACGTGCATTCATCAAACTGAGTCGAGGAATGCGCGTCAATGCCATTGCGTAAATGATTTCTTGTTTTAACAAAGGGAGAAACTATTTTAAAGTTTATTTGACAGACACCTTCAGCGGGCTCTTCACCTGCTGAGCAAAGCGGGAAAGATAAGCCTCCCAATCCGTGAGGGACTGGAAGTTAGTAGCAGGATTGCGGCTCCAACCCGAACCGAAGTAATACGTATAAGTAGAAGAAGGCTTGTAGTTGCTGATGCCGAGGATATGACCGCAAGCACCTGGCAAACCTTCGCCAGCACGATATTCCATCTTGACAGGCTTCTGCATATAGACCGCGCCTACATAAATCTTGCCAAAGTCCTTGTTCTGCTTGGCACGATACTTTTCCTTATACTGATTAGGGTCACCCAAATCCTCATAACCCATATAGCCAGCAGCTGTGTTGAGCACGTAAGCTGTTGGATTTTCGTTGTGAACGATGATACCCGTAGCGATTGGAGTTGGTTTGCTCAAACCGTTGTATGTCACCACAGCCTTGTTGAGTTGGGAACCAGCGTCGAGCGTGATAATACGTGTTTCGTTGTACTGCTGCCCGTCGAGCGTTTCGTTGCCATAAACGAGTTTTACGGTGAAACGAAGCGGACCTTTATCAAGAATCTCGTAGTTGGTATAGCACTTAGGAAAAACAATGTCGGCACCATTGTTGGCAAGGATGGCGGTAGTACCTGCACCGAGAGTTGGACCCACCTTGTAGCAGTCCATACCTGTGCCGTGGTCCACATGATAGCTCACAGCATTGTAAACATCGTCAGCCAAGTCGTTCTGACCGAGTTTCTGAAGCTTGCTGCGAACACTGCTGATTTCCTTGTCGAGTTCCTGAGCATAGCGTTCTTCCACGACGAGTTTCGATGTGCGTTTGTTCCAAATGTCGTAACCCCAAGCACGCTCGCCACTCTTCTGCAAAGCAGGTCCATAGCAACGGAATGCCACGAGGTCGTTTTCCCAAGCCATATCATCTACACGCTCAGGGAACTGGCGACCGAACACGCGAGGCTCATAGAAACTGTGGATGCCTGGCTTCACATAATAAACCGACTTGCCCTTGGCACCAACGGCTGGCTGAAAAATCAGTTTCTGGTCGTAAGTGAGCTGCGAAGGAATTTCCTTGCCATCAGCATCGGTGACGATGAACTGGTTGGTTTTACCCAAATTCTTCTGAAGCGTAGCCAACGGAATCTCCACCATTTCCGAGGTGCGAGCCGTATTGAGCGAGTTAGACACTGTGATTTTCACGGGATTGGCAGCCTGTAAACCCATTGATACGAGGACTGCACTGAGAAGCAACATGATTTTTTTCATACCTTTAGAATATTATAGTTTTCTTTTGCAAATTTAGTAACTCCAAGCCACAAATCAAAAGTTTTGCAAAGAAAATCGTCTCATAATCTGAGGATTGGAGAAAATGCGGCTAAATCGGCATTTTTAATACTTTTTCAATCACTGGAGCCATGTCATAGTATTTGTATTCCGCCAATCTTCCTCCAAAGATGATGTCCTGTTCTTGGGCAGAACAAGCACGATACTGTTCTGCCAATTGATTATTCTTGCTATCGTTAACCGGATAGTAGGGTTCCATACCAAGCTTGTATTCAGTAGGATACTCTTTGGATATGACGGTCTTTGGACAATCATACACCTCCTGCCCAAACATCTCAAAGTGCTTGTGCTCAATCACACGAGTATATGGAATCTCCTTTTCGGTATAATTGACAACGGCATTGCCTTGGTAATTAGGTTTGTCAATTACCTCTGTCTCGAAAGAAACGGTACGCCAATCAAGCCTTCCAAAACGATAATCGTAGAATTCATCCAAAGGACCTGTATAAACAAGCTTGTCAGCGAATTGTCGCCAATCGCGATATTCTGAATGGAAAAAGTCGATGCCTGTTCGGCATTCTATTCCATCTAATAATCCATCAATCAGTTTGTTGTACCCTCCTATTGGGATACCTTGATATGGGTCATTAAAGTAGTTGTTGTCGAAGATAAGGCGTACAGGTAAACGACAGATGATGAATGCAGGCAGTTCTGTGCATGCACGTCCCCATTGCTTTTCGGTATAACCTTTAATGAGTTTTTCATAGATGTCTTTGCCTACCAGCGTCAGTGCTTGCTCCTCCAAGTTTTGAGGCTCTGCAGGAACGTGCAACTTCTCACTCCTCACAACCAATTGCTCCATCGCCTCAGCACGTTGAGCATTGATGACTGCTTGTGCTTCTTCTGGAGTTGTCACTCCCCACATCTGATAGAAGGTGTTCATGTTGAAAGGCAGGTTATAGAGCTTGCCTTTGTAGTTGGCAACAGGACAGTTGGTATAGCGATTGAATTCAACGATGGAATTCACGAAATCCCATACAACCTTATTGGAGGTGTGGAAGATATGTGCTCCATACTTATGGACATGGATGCCTTCCACATCTTCACAATAGACATTGCCTCCTAAATGTGGACGTTTATCAATCACTAAGCAACGCTTGCCTGCTAAACGAGCCTGATGGGCAAATGTGGCTCCGAAAAGTCCAGAACCAACGATGAGATAATCATATTTGGGGGAAGTTGTTTGCATCAAAACTTAGTAGTCCGTTACGTTAAGAAAAAAATGGTTTTCTTTTGCAAATTTAGAAACTCCACGCCATAATTCAAAAGATTTGCAAAGAAAATCGTTTCATAACTTGAGAAACCATCATTTGAAAAAGAAAGTTTTCGATTTAACGGTTTCACTCGAGAAATACAGACTTGAAAATCAAAGATGAAGTGATTTTTGTTGTTTTTCTTGCAAATTCAAACTTGTTTTTCTAAATTTGCGACAATCAACTAACTAATTTAAAATATTATGAAACGCATTGGTCTATTTTTAACACTCATCTGTTTGGCTATCACAGCTATGGCACAAACAGATACCCCTACTCCACGCGGGTTTGAACGTCCTCGACAGATGATGAATGAAGAACAGCGACAGAAGTTTCACGAACAGATGGAGGAACGAAGGAAAAGGGATGAGGAACGAAGAAAATTCCGCATGGAACATGTGGAGAAAGCCAACAAGAGTTTTGCCGAAGCGAAAGAAGGAAAGGACATCAAAGTGTCGAATGACTTTATCACGCTCGGACAAAAAGTCTTTGCTCTCACTGAGCAAAAGGAGTATGACCAGTTCTTAAGCACTTTGAACAAACTATCTTTGGCAAATGGGTTCGATCTCCGCGTTAAGGAATGCAGAAGCACACCAGGACCTGACGACACCAGCAGACTTTACATCACGGGGAAAGACCTTGAGCAGGACTTCAACATTTTTGCTTATCTCAACGTGGAAAACTCCTGCATGGGTGCATGGCAAGTGTATCTGCTCCATAGTGTATGGCACGGACTGCCACAATACGGACATTTCAACTATGCCAACCGAACCTTCCTCTTCTCGAAAGACGACTTCAAGAAGATTCACCCTCAGAAGGAAGAATACAGCGACATTGCCACCCGATTGGCAAATTTCGATGTAACACCTGAAGTGGTGAAATACAATGACAAATACTATGTGAGTTGCTGGTACTGGTCGGAATGGGGTGGACTCTTCAAAGAACTCTTCGAAATCACCATCGATGGGAAGAATGCCACCGACATCTTCCCTGCTTCCAGAAAAGTGGAATTCCCTTACGATTGCGGCATTTGGTTCTAATCACCAAATGCCCTCTTAAAACGATAATGCGGTCTGAGTGAAATGTCCTTGAGAAATGAGAGTTCCCACACGACGGGCATTTTCCTGCATTTCCTTGTATTCTGCATCAGTGAGATGAGCAAGCGTGGAATTGATGTCACGAAGCGAATCCACGGCTATACCACATTTGTTTTCGAGAATAAATGGGGCTAAAGCTGCTTGCTTCCAAATAATCACAGGCAAGAAAGCACGCAAATAGAAAGAGGTCTTGTGGGGATTGTTTACTCGCAAATATTCGCCCCAATCTCCACTACACTCATCGACAGAATTGCCATCCCAGACCAAACCAAAATCACCATCTGCCTCTGCCAATAACTTGTCGGGAGGAAGCAAACCATTGAAATGAATGTGTTTCCATCCTTGGGCTCGTTCCTCATCGAATTGCTTTCCAAAAAGTTCCAACTGCCATCCATCCATCAGCGCATCAAGTTCATAAAGGAAAGGATTGCGTGAATAGCCCAATCCACCTGCATAAACCACCGATGGAATCGCCGGTTTTGAAGAAACTGACGCATGTGCTTTCTTAGGTTCTGCAGGCGAAAGATAGTCGAAGATGCCCAAACAGCGGATAGGAGTTTTGCAACCGTTCTCCTGCATGAATTGCTTCATCTTTTCGTTGTGGGCAATGATGTAGTCGATGCGGTTCATTCGGCGCATTTCATGAGCGACGGTGAGTTTTTTTCGACGGAAACAGCCAAGGTCGTGAATGAGCACTACAACTTTGGCACCTTTCAGATGGGCGCAAAGCGTGGCTGGAGTGACAAACTTCTTCATGGGATACTGAATGAGAAGACGGTCATTTCGCTTTATGCGAAGCAGAATGAAGAAGCAAGCCATGAGTTTCGTAAAAAAATGAGCGATGCCAGAGTTACTCGTCGTGTTGGGAGCAATATTCCGATAACCCATTTTTTCAACGATTTCGTTGATGTCCTCCTTGGGCTTATTTGAAATTAATCTGATGTAATAGTTCATACGTGTGGGTCTTCATCCCAATCTTTGTCTTTCAACTCTTCGCGGTGGAGCGCTGCATAAACAATCTGATTGGCACTTTCTATAATTTGACGTTTAATGATCGTAGTACTAACTCCTGGGGTATAAGGGAAATACACAACTTCCTTACCAGGTTGTTGTTTCATCCACTCCAAGCCTTCGAGATACTTATCAACCCAATCGTCGCCTATTGTCACGATGTCAATGTTTTCACGCTGTAGTTGAGCTATCTCTGTCAATTTCACTTGCTTCACCACTTTCGTGACGCACTTGATGGACTGAACGATACGGAATCGCTGTTCGAAAGGAATGATGGGTTTCATTCCTTTATATTTTTCAATGAGTTCATCTGTACTCACACCTACAATCAACTCATCACCCAAAGCCGCAGACTTCTCCAAAATGTTCAGGTGACCTACATGAAAGAGGTCAAAACTACCTGAAGTGAATACTCGTTTCATTATTATCAGCGTTTATAGTATTGATAAAAAACTTAGCAAATCTGGCAGGAAGACTCCTCAAGGAACTGAAGAAACAGTTATCGTGCTTCAATCTCCTTGATGGCTTCAACCAATTCATCAAGCTCGGTTTCATCCTGTATGCCCATGTGGCTAACACGGAAAAAGCCTGGCGTTCCACTTGGCATAATAAAAATACCTTTCTTCTGAAGTTCCGTAAACATGATGTCAGCATTACGGTTTACAAAGAAACCTGTAATGGCATTTGATGGACATTCGGCAGGTATTTGCCAACCATTTTCATGACACTTAGCACGAAAATAGAGCGCCTTGCGACGGGTATTGGCGATAATGTTTTCGATACCAATTTTCAAATTTCTCTCCAATCGTTCATGAACCTGCATGAACAAAGTAGTTGCAGGGCTGAAAGGAGTTTGTCCTCGTTCAAGATTCTTTAGATTATCTTGAAAATCAAAATAGTAGTTGTTGTGACAGAAATCCACACCGAGGGCAGACTTCGACAAAAAAACGAGTGCAGCACCTGGTGGCAGATTCAATCCCTTCTGAGTGCTTGTGATTGCCACATCAATTCCCATTTCATCCATGCTGAGTTCGTCAGATAAGAACGAACTGATAACATCGACCACCAAACTAACTCCATAGTTTCTGCAAATGCTGCTGATACGTTTCAAATCGAACAACTGCCCTGACGATGTTTCATGATGTTGACATAAAAAGACTTTAGGTTTCGACTCTGCCACACGGTGGTCCAACTCATCATAATCTATGTCATGAGCAAAAGGAACCACCATGGTCTCATGCTCTAATTCGTAATAATCACATAGTTGACTCCAACGATGCCCAAAAGAACCGCCATCAATCACGAAAGCCTTTCCCAAAGCCTTGGCATAATTTGACACAACGGCATCCATAGCTCCTGTGCCCGACCCTGTGAAAAACATAACTCTTCCTTCGGTACAGCCAATGAGTTGAAGCAGCATTTTTTCGTTCTCCTTCATCAGCGATGAGAACCACGCTGTTCGCATATAAGGAATTTGTTGTGCAGATATCTGAAGAATATCCTCTTCTATATTTCCAGGAAATGCGTATGTTTGCATATTCATTTATATTTAAAATTCATCAAATCAATTAGAATATTTCGCAATGCTTTTATCGATGGATTCGTCCAAAAGTTTTAATGCTGGTGTATTTGCGCCACAGATTCAGTTGACGCTGAGTAGGGACGCCATGACGTCGGATATAGTCTTCAGCCTCGGCTATCATCCTCTCACAGCAATGTCCGTCGAGATGTGGATCATAGTTTTGTACTATCCACCGACGTTTCTCAATGCTTGATGGATCTGTTTGTGCGCTATCGAAGGCTTTCAACAAATCGTTAACATCAAGAATGTTTTCCCAATAGATGTCCTTGGCAATCGTCTGATAGGTAATAACAGGATGGTCTAAAAGCAAAAACTCATAAACAGCTGAAGAAGTGTCACTCAACATCACGTCACTCATCATTTGGTATTTGGTCACATTCTCGCTTGCCTCGATATAAATGGCATGCTCTTGATGTTGAGCCCACTCACGATATTCGTCAGTCCATTCCTTAGCAGTGAGAGGATGGAACTTCATCAGCAACAGCACATCGCGTTCTTTCAACAAACGTTCCAATGCAGGTTTCATCACGGAAAGCGAAGTCAGTTTGGGTGAGAAAGTAGGCGCATATATCACCACTTGCTTTTTTCCATGCTTCTCCAGCAATTGCCTTTTTTCTTCATCAAAGTCATGCAAATGCTTGAGAACCCAGTCCTGTTTGGTCCATCCTGTTTCCCGTACTTCGAAATCACCGTATTTCTTGGCAAGCGCTTGAAAATGAGATGTGAAATATGGACCTTGAGTGAAGTAGGTATCGAAATAGCGGCGGATAATCCAATGGTCTTTCTTTTCGGCAGCATATCCATGAAAAACTTGAATCTTCACACCTGGAAGATAATAGGGAACAATATTTCCAGGCACGTAGATGGCTTCTGGCTGAAAGTCATAGACCGTTTGCATGGAATCAGTCCACCTCACTTTCTCTGCCAACGGAAAATGCTGAATCTTCGGCGCATGAACATACCAAAGCACCTCATGACGTTGCTGGCGAAGAGCCTCATCGTACAAAGGTTGCAAGATGTCTATGGCATACCTGTTTTCACAAAATAAAACAATTCTCATGATTTGGAAATGTTTTTAGATTGAGAAGAAATATAATCCGCATAAGGAGTATCAAAATCGCAATAATCATGACGATGCGAAAGGCGCTTTCCCTCAGGAGGAGGCGTCATATAGTCATCACCATACATAATTTGCAGAAAGGCTTTAGAATCCGCAGGGGCATTTGCTTCCACACCCTCGAACATCACGCGGACTGGTTCCTCAAAAATATGACGAGGGAACACACGCAAACCGTCGTCGTAGGTAGTGAGATAATCACAATGGCTTCGACCTTCCCACCAATACTCCACACGCTGAACAAGCCTGTGAAGTTGAGCTCTTTTAAAGAGTTTCTGAACCAATAATGGTGCCCAACTGCTCGGACCATGCCCATGCTTGTATGGGTTGCGATAGCTCAGATAGAGAAGACGCTTGCATAAATTAAATCGATAATGCTGAATCGTGCGCAAACAACGATTGTTGGGCACACTATCCAATGGAAATATGTCGATGTAGATGCCTCCCACATAACCTAAGGCAAAATTCTCAATAAGCGTGGTACTCGTGTCTTCCACCTTGGCGAAATACTTGGGATATTCCTCGTTATTCTGATAATTAACAATATGGAATGGCTCAGGCAACCACTCGTTTCCATGCTCCATCAATTGGTTGTAATCGTCGCGAAGCAAACCTATGTCCATATCGTCGTCCCAAGGTATGAACCCGCCATGACGTACAGCACCCAGCAAAGTTCCATAAATTATATAGTATCGCAAACCATGCTGGCGACAGACATTATCTATTGCTTGCAAGATAGGCACACTGCGTAGCTGCAGTTCACGCATATCGTATTGTGTAGGATTGTTCTTTTCTTGGGTCATTTCTTTCATTTGAATCGTTTTAAGAAGTTTTTGCGTCGTTTCCAACGGACATCATGGTTTTCTTTCTGCCTTACAGCCAATCTGAGCAATTCTTTTTCCTGAAGTCCGAAACTATTAGCCATTACTTCGGAATAGCACTTTGCCACGTAGGTAAAAAGATCCATACGTCCAGTGAATCGAGTGAGATTTTCCAAACTCTCCTTCAATGGTGGCAAACCCTCCATAAAATCCATGCGGTTGATGTCGATGACAGAGAACGCATAAGTATCAGGGGAAGAAGGAATAGGATGAAAAAGGGTGTTCGTGGAGTTGAGGTCATGATGCAGAATGCCAAGCTGGTGCAAATGGGCAGCAAAATGTGCAAAGGCCTTTGCCAAAGGGCGGTCAAACTCCTCCACCCGATTGAAAAGGTCTGCAATTGGAGGGGCATTGTCCTCTCCGCAAACATAATAAGCATATTCTATCAGCCCTGTCGAATAAGTCTCCAAATAGGCAATAGGAAAAGGAGTGCTGATACCTCTACGAATCAATTCCTCACCATTATGATAGGCACGAAAAGCCTTGCTGGAACGAAAGAATGTATATGCAATTCGCTGAAAGAAATTCGGACGCTTAAAGCGCTTTACGACCAAGACTGTTCCATTCACCTCAAATCGACGGATGACATTTCGCTCATTGTAGAGCAACGTGCCCTCCTGTTCGAAGCGTTGCGGCAGTCCATCCACAAATTCGCAAATGGATGAATCAGTCTGATATTTTTTATGAATTTCTTTCCGCATTCTTTCAATAAATGGAAATACACAACAATGAATGTTGCTTGGAAACAACTCCTTAAATGCTTTGTATCAAAGGTTCTGATTTCCCCGCAACTTTTGTTTTAACTTGAAGTAATTGCGTTTCAACGTGTAGTTCAAAACATTGTGCCAGTCATCCATGGAATGGCAAGGATGAAGGGTTATTGGTGTCTTGGGTGCATCAGGATTCAATGTATCACAAAGATGAGCAATAAACTCAAACATGTTCCATTCATCAAGCATCTTCTGCTTGCACAACTCCAAGGCATCTACCGATTGCTCGTATCGATGCTGACTGATTTGTTGGTCAATTATATGGATGGCATCCTTTGGACGATGAATATCAATGGGTTCGTAGGCTTGACGTTGGAAGAAATCATCCACATTCTTACAACCATAATAAAATGGAAACGTTTTTGCCAAAAAACAATCTCCCAGTTTCTCCGTCCAATAAAAGGGTTCTGAGGAATTCTCAATCACTATGTGATACTTGTAAGGTGCCAAGACATCCCATTTATCGCCGAAATCATGGAAACCTTCGCCAAAAACATCCAACTCATCTCCATAATGTTCTTTCAATTGCTGCACAAAACGAATGCGGTCAACATGTCCCTGTGTGAAAGCCTTGTTACTGGTGATGACGGAAAGCAGTTTTGTTTTCTCGGGAGCAGGATTGTTCTTCAACGAATCATAGTCTTGAGAGAAAGTATAGTTTCCTTCACTGATATATGTATAGCCCAAAAACCAAGGAAGAATCGGTGGAGTGAGCCGCACATTCGGATGTTTGGTTTTAACTTGGCAGGTGCAAACCATTCCAAACTGACTGGTATAGCTTCGTGGATAAACGAGCACAGAACGTGGTTCAGTAGAAAGAAGGATGGTGTTTTCCTTTGCCACATTCACAGTTTGTTCCTGTCGCAGTCCCTTGCTCTGCACCACCCAAAAGTCAGGGTTTTCCACTTCCTCGTTCACATAGAAACAATAACGTCCATCGAGCGACATCATACTATGTCCCTTTGTCTGCCGATGGAATATCGTACCTAATCCACTACGATAAGGAGTCAGCTTTACTTTGTATATTCTTTCCTTCGTCAAAATATTAAGAGTTCGTTTTCAATACCGAATAGGAATACTTACACCTGTTGCCACCAAAGCATCCCGAAGCACCACAAAGAATGCCTCAATATCAGGTGTGTCAATGGCTCCAAGTGAACAAAGTCTGAATGTGTTCGTCGTACTTATCTTTCCTGGGTAAATGGTAAATCCATGCTCATAACAGTAATCATGAACACGCTCAAAGTTCCAATTCTCGTCATTAGGATACAGTACCGATACAACCAATCCTGATTCCCATTCACGCTTAATCACTGTGCGGAAGCCCAGTTGGTCAAGTCCATCATGAAGGGCTTCATACACGCGATGATGACGAGCAAACTTCGCCTCCTCTCCCTCAGCAAAGTATTCCTTCAATGCTTGGATTGTGGCATAGATGGTCTGAACAGGAGGGGTGAAGTGCATCTCACCAGTTCGCTCAAAGAAATCATACTGCAAATACAAATTGCAATAGTAAGAACGGCGAGGATAATCTTTTGATTCACGGATGACTCTCTCATTACCAATGATAAACGAAAGACCTGTCATTGCCATCAGTCCTTTCTGTGCAGATGCCATACAAAAATCCACATTGTCTTTCACCACATCCAATGGAATCATACCCAGTGAAGACGTCGTATCAGTAACGAAGATGGCACCGTGAGCATGTGCCAAAGCACCAATTTCTCGGATTGGGTTCAACACACCTGTTCCTGTCTCATGATGCGTCGTATAGACGAGAGCAATGTCTGGATTTTCATTGAGTGCTTGCTCAACTGCATCCAATGGTGCGGGTTCATAAACCGACGATTTCAAGTCGATATGGGGAAGACCATAGTATTGGCATATTTCCACAGCACGCGTACTATAAGCACCATTGTTCACAACAAGCACTTTCTTTCCCTCAGGAAGCAATGAATTCAAGCATATATCAATATTGATGGTTCCAGAGCCACAGAAAAGCACTGAAGTGTACCTATCAGAAGGAGCATGCACCACCTTCAGCAAATCACTTCGCAATTGTTTCATCATTCCCGCAAACTCCTTTTCTCGAGGACATATATCGGGAACCACCTGAGCCATTTTCACTGTGTCAGTTGTAGTGGCAGGACCAGGATTTAGCAATACATTTCGTTTGATATTCATATCATTCAGTTTAGTAGGCAGAAATGGTATCACATGCTTTTCAGCGAATGCAAGGTCTTGGGCATCATCTATCTCATACCAATGCAAATGGCTGGCACAATGCACATGAACCGGCATCACGTTTTGTGACATTCTTAGTAATTGGTATTCATAGCCCAATTTGTCAGCACCAGGAAGTTGTTGCTCATAGTCTTCACACATTCGCTTATAAAAAACATGACTAAGCTTATGAATACCAACCAGTTCTCCCTTTGCATTCACTTCTTCTCTATGAACAGAGCAACGAGTTAAGCGTCCCTCTGCATCAGATTCCACATAGTATTGGTCTTGGAATTTGGTGACTGGCGTAATCAGCATCACGTCTGGTTCGCTGCATGCAAGAAGTTCGGTAATGGCACGAGGTTCGAAAACCAAATCACTCTCCAAGAGCAGGAAATCGTCATCACCGATGCACTCGCGACAATGATACAGTGTGTACATGCTGTTTGTTTCAGCAAAACGAGGACTGAACACACATTCCACACAAGGAATCTCCTGTGCCAAAAACTCATATTTTTCCTTGTGATAGCCAGTTCCTATGATAATGCGCTCTATGCCACACGCCTTCAAGGTCTCTATACTACGCAGCACCATTGGGCGATTGCCAGCAGGAATAAAACCTTTTGGAATATCTTCGGTCATGGAACCAAACCGAGTGCCCATGCCTGCCGCCATTATTACAGCCGTCTTTACCATCACTCCATTTATTTAATTAAGGAATTAACTATCTATCATTTCTTCAAGAAAGCCATCATAGCCTCTTTGTTCTCCACAGGTGTGGTGGTAGGGCGTCCCAAATCCTTTCGAGCTCCCTTTTTCACTTTCACTTCCACAAACAAAGGTCCTTCCTCCTGTTTGATTTGTGCCAACACTTCCTGTAGTGTTTCCTTGTCGCTCACAGAATAGGCTTTCTGATAACCACATGCCTCTGCCACCTGAACAAGATTAACCTGGAGACCAACCGTAGGCTGTCCACCCACAGAGTCATGGGCACCATTATTGAACACCACATGCACGTAGTTGCTTGGATGCATCTGGGCAACGATAGCCATACCTCCCATGTGCATGATGCTAGCTCCATCACCATCGAAGCAATAGACACGTCGTCCGCCCTGCTGAAGTGCTATTCCCAGAGCGATTTGAGATGCATGCCCCATCGAACCGACGGTAAGGAAATCCCGTGCGTGTCCCTCGCCTACTGTCTCTCGGTATTCAAACAACTCGCGCGAAATCATACCCGTCGTAGAAACAACAACAGCATTCGTTTCCATGGATGCAGCAACAGTCTTGATGGCTTCTTCACGAACCAAAGACAAACCTGTGTCGATATTGTTTTGCAATTTGTAGTCTGCAAAAGTTCCCTTGCGCACAATCAAGGCAAAAGTCTCTTTTGTCTCTTGCATATATTGATTGGCACGTTTCAACTGCTCTTCGCATTCTGCTTCATCCGTTGAAAGAATCTCATAGCGAATGCCCATGGCATCCAGTAAGGAAAGTGTCACTTTTCCTTGCTTCACGTGTTGAGGCTCGTCATGAACACCTGGCTCTCCTCTCCATCCTATGAGCAGCAACAACGGAATGTTATACACGTCTTTATCAGTGAGCGACATCAACGGATTCACCGTGTTTCCCTCACCTGAATTCTGCATATACACAAGTGGAATACGCCCTGTAGCCAAATGATAGCCTGCGGCAAGACCTACCGCACCACCTTCATTGGCTGCAATAATATTTTTCTCACGAGACGAATGGTCTGTGATATAAGCACATATATTTTTAAGCAAGGAATCGGGCACACCCGTATAAAAGTCGATGCCTAATTCCGCAAGTGTATCATAAAAAAACTGAGGCTGTATCACTGCTTTTCTTTTTCTTTAGTTTGGAAAAAACATTCTTCTTTTTTTATTAGCTTCGGTTTTGCCGAAGCCCTTCTTCATTTACTTGGTTCCCGGTATAAGTTCCAAGATTTCCTTTATCGGCATACAAAGGTCGTTCGCATCGTAGGAGCGATGATGCTCAAGAATGGAAGTAGCCACTTTCACCATAGCTGGATAAGCGGCACGAAGCATGTGGTTGGCATATATCACCACGTTCACTCCCCATGAGTTAAGTTCCTCTTCGGTGATATGGTTATAAGTGGTAGGAACCACCACAATAGGCACGTAAGTATGCTTCTCACGGAATGCACGACAAAACTCCTTAATATCGTCACCCGACTTGTTCTTGCTGTGTATCATGACTCCATCGGCACCAGCCTCCACATAGGCAAATGCACGTTCCAATGCATCTTCAACGGATTTCCCAGCAATCAGACTTTCTATTCGGGCAATCACCATGAAGTCCTTGGTCACTTGCGCTTCCTTGCCTGCACGTATTTTGTTGCAGAAATTTTCTATCGTATCTTGTGTCTGAATCGCATCCGTTCCAAAAAGGGAATTCTTTTTCAGTCCTACCTTGTCTTCAATGATAACAGCCGAAATGCCATTGCGCTCCAAGGTTCTCACCGTAAAGACGAAATGTTCCAATTTGCCACCCGTGTCACCATCATAGATAATCGGTTTGGTTGTACATTCCAAGATATTGGTGAGGTCCTGCAAACGAGTTGTAAGGTCAACCGCCTCGATGTCGGGCTTACCTTTCGAAGTGGAATCAGTCAGTGAACTCGACCACATGCCATCAAAATGCTCCGTTAGCATCCCGTTCTGAATTTCCAAATTCTCCACAATCAAGCCCGAGAGTCCATTATGAACCTCCAAAATACGCACAACAGGCTTGGCGGCTATCAGACGGCGAAGCGACTTCAATCGCACATCTGGCGTGGTACCGATGGATTTGATTTCCTTATCCAACGAGGAAGATTCAATACCCTTCGTATAAGGTATTTCAATCACCTCTCCCCCGAGCTCCTCCATCACCTTGAAGACTTCCTGCCGAAGTTCCTTTTCGCTGCCTTCTTTCCAGTCATCGCCATGAATGATGTAATCGGGCTTATACTCACGCAAATTGGGCACATAGCTCCAATCATCCTGAGGAACCACCTTCCACACTCCTTTTATATTCTCAACAACATTCTTACGCTGTTCGTAAGTCAAATAAGGCAAACGCTTATGAGTAGCAATGGCTCTATCGGTAAACAAGCCTATCAGCACTCTACCATACTCTGCCCCTCTTTGAATAATGTTTATTAAACCAGGATGCATGATATCACCAATCATGCCAAGATACACTGTCTTTTGCACGTTGAAAAGCATTTTTAAAATAAAACAATTGCAAATGTAGAAAAATTTGTTGAGAAAACAAAATTTTACTATTTTTGCACGGTACAAATAACAAGAGTTTTCATAATCAATACTATATAAATGAGAAGTTATGAAAATTAAGATACGTCTCAAGCATTTAAAAATACAAAAAATGCTTAGGGAAAGAAATAGATAATCAAATCCATAAATCGGTAAATCTTTAAATCGGTAAATCATTTGTATGAATCAGCAATTTCTGGAAGAAGAATACAGACTGAATTATAGAATCAGCAGCGAAATGAAGGCTGCATGGGTAGTCAGCATGGATTTGGCAGACAAACTCATTAAGGTTTGCAAGAAATACGACTTGAAATGCTTTATGAATGGAGGCACACTTCTCGGAGCCGTTCGTCATAAAGGTTTCATCCCTTGGGACGACGACGTGGACTTCATGATGCTACGTAAAGACTACGACAAGTTGCTCCAAGTGGCTGACAAAGAGTTTACATATCCCTACTTCTTTCAAACCACCTACAGTGATGAAGGCTTTTGCCGAGGCCATGCACAAATACGCGATGAGCGCACATCAGGTTTTAGCATCGAAGAGGCAACCCGAAAATACTCTCGCGGAATCAGTATCGACGTATTTGTGCTCGACGGATATATCGAAAACCCCGTTCCTCGTTTTTTCCATCGCCTCACCACCCAAATCCTCAAGAAATCCATACGCGCCTACTTGGAGCGAGGTTTGCCACATCGGAAGTTTAGCAAACGCCTCTTGTCATTTATCTCCACCCCCGTCTATTCTCTCGTGGACTATCGTAAAGCTTTCAAACTCTATGAAAACATGTTCCGTTCCATCGACCAAGACACGCACCGACGCGTAGCTACTGTTTCTTGGATATACACGCATCGCAAGAACATCGACCCATACGAGGCATACAGCGATGTGGTTTGGTTGCCATTCGAAGACCGACTCTTTCCTGCACCAAAGGACTATCACCAAGTACTGCTCGACACATTCGGAGACGACTACATGGTTCCGCAGCAACTGCCAAGTGTGCATTCCAAGCACTACATCGACGCTTATCGCTCCTATCGCGAAGTGGCTCCCGAACTCCTCGAACATCCAGAGCGTTACGAAGAGCGCATCAACTTGGTTTATGGCCAATAGCTTTTCATAATGGTGAAATAGGGAATTGGGGGACAAAGAAACGTTAGCATTGGCATTTGCTTTGGCATTACCGCTAACGTTTGCATTAGTTTTAACATTTACTTTGGCATTTCCATCCGGATGGCCTCCCTCCCCCTCGGGGGAGTTGGAGGGGGACCTCAGTGGATTATCTGAACTTCTCCTTTGAATTCAACTAGTTGCCGAGGGCTCGGCATTTCAGTAAAAACAAAGGAGCGATTCACTTCAATCCATGAAATGATTCCGTAAAATCAAAGGAGAGCGTCAGTACAGTCGAAGCAACTGACCCTTGCCTCAATTCATCAATCTCAAAATACTTTCTGCAATCGTTTGGGATGTGTTTTCCAAATTGAATTTTCTTTCTGCCAAGGCACGTGCCTTGCGACCCATTTCTTGAGCTTCTGCGGGATGCTCCGTGATATATCGAATGGCTTGCTCCCATGCCTCCACATCGTAGTAAGGCACAGAAATGCCCACACCTTCCTCATCCACATCGTAGGGGAAGGTTGCGTTGCGAGTGGTGATAACAGGTGTTCCCAATGCCAATGCCTCTACCAGTGTAGTCAAACCAACAGTATAGTTGCTTTTCCTACAGCAAATCGTGATGCACTCGGCTTGGTTCACTATTTGTGCCAATTCACCAATCATCAAACGGTTGATAACATTGATTTTCACGTTTTCGGGTACGGAAATGCCTCCCAACACCTTGGTATAGTCCAAATCACCCGTTTTCTCATTGATATACATGGTGAGTTTGGCTTTCTCCACCTTTGAGAAAGCCTCTATCAGCGTTGGCAAGTCGCGCTGTTCCTTTCCTGTTGAAATGAAACCGTTTCGCTGCTGACCCTCTTTCAGCACGTGGTCGTAGAACGCCAAATCGGGACCCCAAGGCACCACTTGCATCCTTTCCTTCCGTGCCTTCGTCGCTTTCAAAGATTCATCCACAAGCTGCTGACTAAAGAAAAACATGTGGTCTATTCCCCGATAAAACAGCCTCGAAACTCGTTCCCTCAACCATCCTTTCGCCTCCACAATCGGTTGATGATGCCAAATGACAATCGGTTTGCGGTAAAGTCCCAAAGCACGCAGGAATATCAGTCCTTCGATGCCTCGAAAGGAAGTGGCGTAGAGTGCATCGTATTTCTTTCCACAAGTGAGGATGCGCCAAGCTGTGAGCAAAGTCAATTTCAGTCGATGATCATAGAACGGCTTATACAAATGAGGGATGACCTCTACCCCATATTTAGGCAAATGCGTAGCTCCATAGAGCAAATGCCCAGGATAAAGTCCCTCCTTCCATTCATTCAGAATGCGTTCCGTGTCTTGAGTATGGTAGAAATAAACCTTCATTTCTTACGTAGATAACCTATACATTCCTTAAAAATCTTCGCACCCGAAAGCCACATGGCTACGACATAGATGACCGCTGCCATCAACACTCGAACCACCAACAGAAGATAGATGTTCTCGATGCCTCGAGTGAGGAAATAGGTAAGAATCATCGTAGCAGCAGCTATCAACGCAAAAGGCAACAAGTCCTTGATGGCTTTCAAGAACCCTAAATGGATTTCACGCTTCAGGAACGCATGCCAAATGAAGAGCCAAAGGATGTAAACCACCACATAGCATACCACCATCAAGCGAACATCGGAAAGTGAGAAGTGAAAAGTGAAAAGTGAAAAATTCCAGACCCAGCCAAACTTTTTCACTGCCACAAGCAAGCCCAAGATAACAAGCCCTTGCGAAATGATATTCCACATATACACATCGCTTCTGCCCCGACTAATCAAGAAATTGAAATAGAGTGCGGTGATGGGCATGAAAGCACCTGCAATGCACAGGAGTTGCATCATCTCAGCACTGCTCAACCACTTCTCACCAACGGCAATCACAATGAATTCCTTTGCCACGAGTGCCAACCCAAACATGGCAGGAAAAGCAACGAAACAGGTGAAACGTAGCATCTTTCGGAACACTCGCTGGAGACGTTCAGGGTCGTCACCCACCTGCACAAACATCGGTTGTGCCACGCCTTGTACCATACCCGTGATGAGTTGGCTACCCATCTTGTTCCATTTGTCGGCTTGGTCGTAGGTTCCCACCATGTTCTTCGTGTAGAAATAGCCGAAAACCAAAGTGAAAAGTTTGTTGTTGATGCAGTTGAAGATATTCGTAATCAATAACTTACATGAGAATCCGAACATTTCCTTGATGGGTTGGAAACTGAAATGAAATGAAGGAGAAAAACCGGAATATTTCCAACTGAGAATCGACACAACTGTTACGTAAATCATGGCTTGTGTCACAATACTCCAATAACTCATGCCCAACAACGCCATCGTAATGCCCACAGCCCCCGAGATAATCAAGGCTATAACCCCGATAATCGCCTGTTCCTTCACCTTCATCTGCTTGAACAGGATGGCACGAGGAGTGATGGAAAAACTGGCAAAAAAGAAACCCAAGAAAGCGTAGCGAGAAAGCCAAAGGAGTTCGGAATCACCAAAAAACCGAACGATAAGCGGTGCACTGAACCAAAGAATGACGTAGAGCAGTGCACTCATCGAGATATTGAACCAAAAGACGGAGTTGTAATCCTCGTGAGTGGCATTCTTTCGGTTCGTCAACGCCGAAATGAACCCACTCTCTTGCAAAGCAGCAGCAATGGCGGAGAAGATAGCCAATTCACTCGCCAATCCATAGTCCTCCTGTGACAAAAGGCGAGCGAGGATAATGCCAAAGACAATATTGAGCAACTGCGTCGCCCCATTGTTTGCCATGCCCCATAGCAAACCCTTAGCCGTTTTGTCTTTCAAATCATTTGCACTCTCCATTCTTCGGTTTTTTAGTTTTAGTGAGCCTCGGTTTTCAGTTTTGCAAGTTTCAGTTTTTGTTTTGTAAGCTTCGGTTCTTAGTTTTTCTGTAAGCTTCGCCTTTGCTTTCTCAGTAAGCTTCGGTTTTGCCGAAGCCATCCATCATTTCTTCTTCATCCTTCCGCTTAGCCAGGTCACGCTCTCAATCTTTGGCACGAGCCAAGTGCAAGTGATGAGGATGAAAGCCAAGCAAAGGATGAAATCTTCCCAATGCCCCTTCATGGTGTGATAGAACAAGCGATGAGTGAGATGATAGATAATCAGCAGCGGATAGTGTGCCACAAAATACACCATCGAATGTTCACCTATAAAATTCACGAATGGCACTCGCTTCATAGGCAGAGAAAGCAGAATCCCCGCAAATCCACAAAGCGCAAGAATCGAATTCACGATAGCACCCACAGGACGTTGCACATACTGGTTCAAACTCATGTCGTACTCACCATGATAATGGATGTTGAAATAGATAAAAAGCCCGATGAATACGGCAGAAATCGCCATCATCGTCATCCTCGGCACATGCTGCATCACCCATTTCCACAGGCGTCCCAAGAAGAAAAAGAAAATGCCCAGAAACACATTACTCAAACTCATGGGTAATGGATTTCCTTGCGTGTAAAGCCAGTAACTGATGAAAGGGAACGTGACAATAATCCAGCGCAGATGCCTCACCTTTCCAATGAAGTGCATGAAAAGGTATGCCACGTAGAAACTGAATAGGAACCAGATGGGAGCATTGCCGTATGGACGACTAATCATGATGTTGTGCTCCCAAGTGATACGCTTCTCCAAATAAGGCATGAACATGTCCAAGTTGAAAAGCATCATGCCGAAGAAAATGGCATCACCGATAAGTGTCCATGAAATATAAGGAACAAGCAGGCGCTTCGTACGGTCGATGCAATATTCCTTCGAATTGCCGCTCACCGTCTTATTGAAATAGCCTGCCTTAAAAAAGAAGAATGACATGAAGAAAAAAGTCCATGCCATCATCTTTTCGCACCACAAGAAACCACGCATACCACAAAAACCTGCCACGTGCAGAACTATCATTCTCAAGATGCAGATTCCACAAAGAAGGTCGAATGCATGATTTCTTTGTCTAAAAGCCATATAAGAAGATTTAGTTAATGATATTGACTCTCATGCCATCGTAGGTGATAGGATAGCGATAGAGTCCACGAGGGGATTCGTAAGTTCCTTTGCCCTTATCGAAAATCACACCATCGTTGTTGAGGTCGTATTTGATTCCACATTTGCCACAAGAAACTATGCCATTCTCTCCAATCGTGAGTCGGAAATCAACACGGTCACAATTCGGACAAGCCAAATCGAATGCACGATAATTGCCCCAAGTGTCAGTACCCACAATCAAGCCTCCCAAGCCGAAACGAAAATCTTTCGACAAGGCATCCATATTGTAGAAGGTCTCGCTTTGCAAAGTCTTCATCACTATCTGACTACCCGATTGGCGAATCGAAGCAAATTGTCCGTAGTTGCCAATCACATTGATGAGTTCCTTATACGACACCACCTGAAAACCACACATCACCCGATACTTCTTCGAGTAAGTGGAGGTCAGTTCATCTTTGCAAGACGTGGTAACAACCCCCATCAAGCAAATCAACAACAATGCAAAGCGAATCTTAATCATCAAGAACTCAAATTAGAACCAAACAGCAGGATTAGAAATGATGGCATCAATTTCTTCCATTTCTTCATCCGAGAACTTCAAGTTGTTCAATGTCTCAAGATTATTATTGAGTTGAGCAACCGACGAAGTACCAATAATCAGCGAAGTGACACGTTCATCATTCAACACCCAAGCCAAAGCCATCTGCGCCATACTCTGACCACGACGCTTAGCAATAGCACCGAGTTTCTTGGCAGCTTCTACACGCTCTGGTGTCACCTGCGACTGTTGCAAGAATCCTGTAGAACGAGCAGCACGACTACCCTCAGGAATACCATTGTCGTATTTTCCGGTCAAAAGTCCCTGAGCCAAAGGAGAAAAACAAATGACGCCACTACCATTGTCGGCAGCAATCTGGAAATTCTCTTTCTTTGCCTTCAAGTCGAACATCGAACAACGATACTGGCTCAGCAAGCATGGCACTTTTGCTTCCTTCAGAATATCGTAAGCCAACTGCTGCTCCTTGGGAGGATATTTCGAAATACCCACATAGAGCGCCTTTCCCTGACGAACCAAATCAATCAAAGCCTGCATCGTTTCCTCCACAGGTGTCACACCATCGTAACGATGAGAATAGAACACATCGAAATACTCCACCCCACAGCGTTTCAGACTCTGATTGCACGATGCAATCAAGTTCTTACGCGAACTACCATCCCCATAAACGCCTGACCACATTTCATGTCCAGCCTTCGAGGAAATAAACATCTCGTCGCGATGACTTGCCAAATGGGTCTTCAGAATCTTTCCGAAATTCGTCTCCGCACTACCAGGCGAAGGACCATAGTTGTTGGCAAGATCGAAATGACAAATACCCGCGTCGAATGCACGAAGAATCATCTGAGTGGCAACATCGAAGTCATCGACATCGCCGAAATTGTGCCACAATCCCAACGAGAGCAACGGCAACTGCACACCGCTATGTCCACAAAATTTGTATTCCATCCTTTATATTAAATCAATTATAAGTGAAAAATGATGCTTAATTCTTAATTCTTCATTCTTCATTTAAAAGCAATTGAGCTATCGCCTCATCCATCTTTTCGAAGCGGAAACCAGCCATCACGTCGTCCATCAACTGCTGAATCTTGTCGTTGCAGAGATTGCCTATAGAACCCTCATGCGTGTGGTGAATATCTTTATTAGGCGTGAATTTGCCAGCCTCAATATCGAGTCCCACTTTCTTGTAGGCGTCGCGGAAAGGCATTCCTTCTCGTGCCAAACGATTCACTTCCTCCACAGAGAACATCGGATTGTAGATGTCGTTGTCGAGGATATGCTCGTTCACCTTCATCTTATTGATGATGTACGCTGCCATCTTCAAGCAATCCTTCAGCTCATCGAATGCAGGCAGGAACACTTCCTTAATAATCTGCAAATCGCGGAAATAACCCACAGGCAGGTTGTTCATAATCAGCATGATGGTCTGAGGCAATGCCTGCAACTTGTTGCATTTGGCACGCGTCAGTTCAAACACATCCGGATTCTTCTTGTGAGGCATGATGCTCGAACCCGTTGTGCAGTCGTCTGGCAACTTCACAAAACCGAAGTTCTGACTATTGAACATGCATGCATCAAAAGCCATCTTCGCCACCGTTCCCGCAATGCTCGCCATGGAGAAAGCCACATTGCGCTCGGTTTTTCCGCGTCCCATCTGGGCATACACCACATTATAGTCCATGGAGTCGAAGCCCAACAAGTCTGTCGTCATCTGACGATTGAGCGGGAAAGAAGAGCCATAGCCTGCTGCCGAGCCCAACGGATTGCGATTGGTGATTTTCCATGCTGCTTGCAGATATTGCATATCATCTACCAGTCCTTCCGCGTAGGCACCAAACCACAAACCGAAACTCGATGGCATAGCCACTTGCAGATGAGTGTAGCCTGGCATCAGCACATCCTTGTAGCGGTTGCTCTGCTGAATCAGTTCATCGAAAAGTTGTTTGGTAAGCTGGGCAATCTCACGTATTTGGTCGCGGATGAAGAGTTTCAGGTCCACCAGCACTTGGTCATTCCTCGAGCGTCCGCTATGGATTTTCTTGCCCACATCGCCCAACTTGCGAGTGAGCATCAGTTCCACTTGCGAATGCACGTCCTCCACACCTTCCTCAATGACGAATTCGCCTCGTTCAGCCTGCTGATAGATATTTTTCAGTTCCTTCAGCAGCACCTTCAATTCATCCGCCGTGAGGAGGTCGATAGACTGAAGCATGGTGATGTGCGCCATACTGCCCAGCACATCATACTTGGCAAGATAGAGGTCCATCTCTCGGTCTTTGCCGATGGTGAACTTCTCAATCTCATCCGTCATGCGAACCTTCTTGGTCCAGATATTTTCTACTTTATTATTACCCATAGTTTTATTGTCCCCTTCAAAGAGGGTGAATCCACTATTCATACGGAATCATCGCCAGCAAGTCCGCTAACTTCTCGATGCCTTCTTTCAGTGGTTTTTCCACCATCACCTTGATGAAAGGATTCAGATTAGCATCAATCGTCAGTTTCATCTTACTGCTCGTCTCCGATGTAGGCAGCATCTGAATCCACAAAGTCATGGGAACAGGTGCTTCCACTGCTTCAAATTTCACACACTTTTCGGGTTCACGCTCAATGATTCGAATCGTCATCTTTCCCACTGGAGGAATATCCATGCTCACGGTGTCTTCAGTGAACTCCAAGGACTCCAACTGCTCCTGAGCTTTCTGGAACTGCTCTTCCGACACATTGCCCTTCATTCGCTCCACACTCGTAGGGTCGTTGAGTCGCTCCTTAACCGAGGACATATTGTTCAAGTCCGACAACTTCGCATAAACGCTCGATTGTGCAAATGGTACCTGCTTGATACTACTTTCGTATTTTGCCATCGAATGATTGACTGATTTAATAATTTACAATTTACCGATTAAAGTTACTAACTCTATCACAATGGAACATTCCCTCATAGGCATTCCTATTGAGCAGAGTAACTACTTTCCCTCCCCCTCGGGGGAGCCGGTGGGGGCTTCTATTTCTTCCAATTAGCAGGGTCCTTGCGCCAATTGTCAAGCACAGGCACCTGAGTCTCAGTGATATATTGGGTCTTCAGTGCCACGTCGAGCACAGCTTCATAGTTTGTCAGCGTGATGAGTTTCACCTTGGCAGCCTTGAATGCCTCCTTGGCAACATCAAATCCATAAGTGAACGAAGCCACCATACCAATCACCTCGCAACCATTATTGCGGATAGCATCAACAGCCTTCAAACTGCTTCCACCCGTAGAAATCAAATCTTCCACAACCACCACCTTCATACCAGGCTTCAATTCACCTTCGATGAGGTTCTCCAGTCCGTGGTCCTTTGGTTTCGAACGAACATACACGAATGGTTTGTTCAGTGCATCTGCCACGAGCGCTCCCTGAGGAATGGCACCTGTAGCCACACCTGCAATCGCATCCACCTCGTCAAAGTTCTCAAGAATGACACGTGCGATTTCCAACTTCACAAACGAACGCAAATCAGGATAAGAAAGTGTCTTGCGGTTGTCGCAATAGAATGGTGATTTCCAACCAGAAGCCCAAGTAAACGGATTATCTGGCTGCAACTTAATAGCTTTGATTTTCAACAATTTTTCCGCAAAGATTTTCTCTAATGTTTTCATATTTACACCTTATAAATTAAATACTGATTGAATTCGACTGCAAAGTTAGGAGAAAAATCTGAAACGACGAATGAAAAACATAATTAAATGAAAAAAGGCGAACCTTTAGTTCGGCGATAGCCAATGTAGCATGAAGAATTTACTCCATTCCTCATTCTCCATTCTCACTAAGCCTCAGTTTTGCCAAAGCCCCCTTCGTTCGTTTCTCAGTAAGCTTCGGTTTCGCCGAAGCCAACCCTCCTCCCTCCTTCGTTTCTCAGTAAGCTTCGGTTTCGCCGAAGCCAACCCTCCTTCCTCCTTCGTTTCTCTGCAAGCTTCGGTTTCGCCGAAGCCATCCTCCACCCTCCTTCGTTTCTCAGTAAGCTTCGGTTTTGCCGAAGCCATCCTCCTCCCTGCTTCGTTTCTCAGTAAGCTTCGGTTTTGCCGAAGCCAATCCTCCTCCCTCCTTCGTTTCTCAGTAAGCTTCGGTTTCGCCGAAGCCCTCATTCCTCCTTCTTCAGCATTTCAATCAGCTCCTTCATGCCAGCAGAAGCACCTTTGGCAATCACGTGGATATTCAGGTCCATTGGCACGTTGATAGGCTTTGGGTCAATCAGATACATCTTGCAGTTTCGCTTGGCATAGCGAAGAAGTCCTGCTGCGGGATACACATTCAGCGAAGTGCCAATCACCACCAAGATGTCTGCTTCCGACACCTCGTCAATAGCAGGCTCAATCATTGGAACTGCCTCACCAAACCACACGATGAACGGACGCAACTGCGAACCGTCCTTCGCCTTCTGCCCCATCTTGATGTCGATATTCTCGGGAGTCAGCGTCACAATCTGGTCAGGGTCGTTCGGATTGTCTGTCGAAGTAGCCTTCATCAGTTCACCATGCAAGTGAATCACCTTCTTGCTTCCGGCACGCTCATGCAAGTCTTCCACGTTCTGCGTCACTACCGTCACATCGTACTTGTCCTCCAGACTTGCCACCAGTCGATGCCCCTCGTTCGGCTGAGCTGTCAGCAACTGATGCCTACGCTCATTATAAAACTGAATCACCAATGCAGGGTCTTGCCAATAGCCCTCGATGCTCGCCACTTTCTGCACATCATACTGTTCCCACAGTCCGCCCGAATCGCGGAACGTGGCAAAACCACTCTCTGCCGACATACCAGCACCCGTCAAAAACACTAATTTCTTCATACTGATTTAAGATTTATATTTGTTTGAAACCATGTTCATCTGTGCAAATATCGTCAAAAAATCGAAAAACACACCTCGCAAACACATTTTTCACCCTTTTT